>Ga0156170_1157_pt3 | contig 45370 bp, 37 predicted proteins | sample RifCSPlowO2_12_FD_107823 | JGI IMG/M metagenome (GOLD analysis project Ga0156170, IMG submission 107823) | Acidobacteria bacterium RIFCSPLOWO2_12_FULL_54_10
TTCCGGGTACTCCCAAGGCTTCAGCAGAAGCGAATGTATGGGCTGATACGCGCTGCCATTGGCAGTTTCAGGCGGAACCGCAAAACCACAAGAGAGACTCTCTGAAGAAGGCCGAACAGAATGTACGTTCCTACTTGGCCCTGTCTTAATCCTTCCTATCTATTTTCGTCGGCGAATGGCTCCCATCTTCCGTTTCCGATGAACGCTTATACCCGGATGTGCTTCTTTTCGGCCCGCTACGGAATTTACCAACTGTTTCGTGCGCTCCGATTTCAGAAGGATGAAATAGTTCTCGTGCCAGACTACCATCACGGCAACGAAGTGCGGGCCATCCGGGCTGCCGGCGCCTCGATCCGTTTTTATCGCATTGGCCGCAATCTGGAGCCGGATCTCGACCATTTAGAGCAACTCTGCCGGCTGCATCCGCGAGCGCTTTATATCATTCATTATCTGGGCTGGCCACAACCCATGGGAGAACTCACCGCATTGTGCCGGAAGCATGGGATGCTGCTGATCGAGGATTGCGCTCTGTCATTGCTAAGCGAAAGTAACGGGCAGGCGTTGGGGAGATTCGGCGACTTCGCCATTTATTGTCTCTACAAGACATTACCTGTTCCGAACGGTGGCGTATTAGTTCAGAACCGAGGCATTCTCCCGGAGCTGGCGCGGTTGGAGCTGCTGCCATGCGATGGAGCCTCGGTTGCCAGCCGCAGCCTGGAGTTGACGCTGGAATGGCTGCGGAGCCGCTCCAATGGCTTTGGAGGGGCCTTGTCCTGGTTCAAACGGGCCGCCGGGAAAGTCGCCAACCAATTCGGCATTCACCGGCTCCCGGTCGGAAATACGGGATTCGATTTCGCGCATGTGAATATCGGAGCGGCGCCTCTTAGCCGCCGGCTGCTGGGACAGTTTGACTACCAAAAGATCCGGGAGCAGAGAAGATTTAATTATCGGTACTTGGCGGAACGGCTGGCCGGCAAAGCAACCTTGTTGCGCACGGACCTTGCGGAAGGGGTATGCCCGCTGTTCCTTCCGCTTCTGGTTCCTGATAAGCATCTTGCGGCAGAGGCGTTGTGGAAGTGCGGCATTGGTGCAGTGGAATTCTGGAATGAGAGCGACCCGGAGGTGCCCGCAGAACAGTTCCCGGACTCGCATTTCCTGCGCAGGCACGTACTGGAGTTGCCGATTCATCAGGATGTTTCACTCTCACACCTGGATTATATTGCCGGACAAATTGATCGGCTGAGACCCATATTCGAGGTCCAGAGTGATTGAGCTAATAGACAGTAACGCGGGATTTGCAAAGCTGCGCACAGAGTGGGATGAGGTTCTGCAGAAGAGCCAATCCAATTGTCTTTTCCTGACCTGGGAATGGGTTCATACCTGGTGGAAACATTTGTCGGGGAAACGAAGGCTCTTCCTGGTGACCATGCGCCACGGAGAGGAGCTGTCGGCCATTGCCCCTCTCGCCCGCAAGGCCCCCTCGGTTCTTTCCTGCTGGCCCCTTGAGACCCTGGAATTCCTCGGGGTGGGAAGCGTTGGTTCCGATTATCTGGATCTGATTAGCCGGCGCGAGCGGGAACAGGATGTCCTGCCGGAATTGTCCCACTACCTGACTCGCAAGAAGTCCCTCCTGGAACTAGCTCAAATTAACAAGCACTCCTGTCTGGCCCGAGAGTTCGCCGGGCATTGGCGAGAGGCAGGCGGGTCGCTGCGGGAGTCGGATAGCAATGTCTGTCCGATCATCAATTTATCCGGGCATACCTGGGAGTCATATCTTTCGACACTCGGCTCGGAACATCGCTATAACTTTCGGCGGAAGCTGAGATCCTTGTCAAACCGATTTGAGGTCCGGTTCGAACAGGCGCGCTCGGAAGAAGAGCGGAGAGAGGCTTTGACGACTTTGTTGGATTTGCATTCTGCGCGGTGGAAGAACCGCGGCGGGTCAGATGCTTTTTGCACCCCACAGATCATTTCCTTTCACGACGAGCTCAGCTCATTGGCTCTGCAACGAGGATGGTTGAGACTGTTTACGCTGCGGCTGGACGGAAAGCCGGCGGCATCTCTTTACGGTTTCCATTACAACCGTGTCTTCTATTTCTATCAGTCAGGTTTCGACCCAAGCTATGCCAGATATAGCGTCGGGCTCATAGCCATGGGCCTGGCGATCCAAAATGCCATAACGGAAGGTGTTCAAGAGTACGACCTGCTGCACGGCGATGAAGGCTACAAATTTCATTGGGCACTCGAATCACGGGCGCTGGCGCGGCTGGAACTCTACCCTCCAGGCTCTGTCGGACTGGCCTGCCGGCATGCCCGGGGATTTGGCAAAGCAATGCGGAGAATGGTCCGCGATATGCTTCCTCAATCGGTGGCGGCACGGTTAGCCAAGCATAAGAGAAAGAGAGCCGGTAGGAACCCTTATGTTGCGCCCGATTGTCAAGACAAGCATTTGCCGAGCTTCTCACTGGATAGGGATGGATAGAGGTGCAGGCGGGAAGGCAGCCTTCCCGGTGGTAATCGGGTACCACAGAGTGGTAGAGGACTTCCCTTCAGAATCAAATCGTTCGATGCCTCCGATGCTGATCAGCACCAGGATGTTCGAGCAGCACCTGGACTGGATCGGGAAAAGATATCGGTTCGTTTCTCTGGACGAACTGGGATCGACGCTCGAGCAGCGAGGAAAATTCGACCGGCCAGTGGCTGCGGTCACGTTCGATGACGGTTACCGCGACATCTACGACAACGCTTTTCCGATCTTGAAGCGGAAGGGGATCCCGGCCGCAGTCTTTGTGGTCGCGGGAATGCTCGACGCTCCGCAACCTCTGATTCACGACAAGCTCTATGGTCTGCTGATTTGTGCGTTCTCCCGCTGGCCGGATGCGTCGCACGTTCTGGCCTGCTTATTTCGCGATCTCGGATTATTTTCCCTCTTTATTCCGCAAAGAACCGGTCGCAAAGACAATCCTTTTCGGATAGCACGGTCGTTGCTTTCCAGGTTACCGCAGGACGACCTTTGCAGCATCCTGGGCTGTCTGCAGAACAAGCTCGAACCGTGGGGAGGCAATCTCGATGGATTCCAGCCATTGAGCCGGGAAATGCTCGCCGAGATGATTCAATCCGGAATCACCATCGGCTCCCATACGCAGTCTCACGTGCTCTTGACGAATGAATGCCAATGCAGAGCGCGGCAGGAATTAGAACAGTCGCGCCTGGAGCTGGAAACGAAGCTGGGAATACCCATCTATCATTTTGCCTATCCGGACGGGCAGTTCAACCGCCAGGCGGTGCAGGCTGTTGCAGCTGCTGGTTACCGCTACGCATACACCACGTGCCGGCACCGCGATCCGAATTATTCCTTGCTCACCATCCCGCGCCGGATTCTGTGGGAAAACACCTGTCTGGATCATCGCGGATCTTTTTCGCCGGCAATCATGAACTGTCAAGTGAACGGATTGTTCGATCTCCTGGCTAACTGCGGTAAAGATCATGAGGCGAATCCCATCGACAGCGCGTGTGTCGAAGAGCGCAGAAAAGTGGGATTAGCAATATGAGTGTCCTCAAGATACTGAACGTCATCGGATGTCGGCCGAATTTTATCAAGATCGCGCCCTTGATAGCCGAGATGAACAAACACCCGGAGATCGACCCATTCCTTGTGCACACAGGCCAGCATTATGACGAAGCGATGTCCGATGTATTTTTTCGCGACCTGGAGATCCCTCAGCCGGATGTCTGCTTAAACGTCGGCTCGGGATCCAATCCGGGCCAGATGGCACGGATGATGCAAGGCTTGGAGGCGGTCTTGGCGGATATCAACCCAGACCTGGTGCTCGTGGTCGGGGATGTAAATTCCACCACTGCCAGCAGCCTGACCGCTGTCTCGCTTGGCTATCCTGTGGCCCATGTTGAAGCCGGGCTCCGCAGCTTCGACCGAGAAATGCCGGAGGAAATCAACCGTGTGGTGACCGATGCTCTCTCCGACTTCCTGTTCGCCACGGAGACTAGCGCGGTGGAAAACCTCCTGCGCGAGGGAAAGCCACAGGAGCGGATATTCTTTGTCGGGAATGTGATGATTGATACGCTTGCGATGAATACCGAAAAGATTGCACGTTCCACCATACTTCAGGAGTTGGGACTGAGCCCCCATTCCTATGCAGTGGCGACGCTGCACAGGGCCTCAAACGTGGATGACCCCAACGCCCTGGCGCAGATTGCCGAAGCTCTGGGGGATTTGCAGCAACACATCCGGCTGGTTTTCCCGATCCATCCCCGAACGGCGCTTCGGCTGCACAGTCTTCGAAGCTGGCAGCAGCTTGCCTCCCTGCCCAACATCCTGGCCGTGAAACCTCTCGGTTATCTCGATTTCATCAAGCTGACGAAGGAATCCATGTTTGTACTGACGGACTCCGGTGGCGTGCAGGAAGAATCCACCTGCCTCGGTGTCCCGTGCCTGACATTGCGGAAAAACACCGAGCGCCCTGTAACGATCACACAGGGCACGAACCAACTGGTGGGAACCAAGCACGAAGAGATCCTCGAAAAGGGATTGCAAATTCTTAACGGAACGATTTGCCGCGGCCGGATTCCTGAGAAATGGGACGGTCAGGCCTCGATGCGAATCGTTTCCGTGCTACTGCAAGAATCTGAAATGATCAAGCGAATGTACGGCGGTGTCCGCGAGAGGGGAATATGCCTGGATATGCTGAGCCGGGGATAGCCCCGGCCACCTTTTCTACCGCAGACATATATGTTGGGCGGAAGGACCGATTGGTGGGGCCCGTTCTTTCCTATAGTTTGTTGCTCTTATTCTTCTTCTTGTTGTATTCCCAATTGCCATTATTAATCCCCGCTTTGCAAGGGCTTCGGCTCGTATATGCGGTGGGCGGAGCCGCCATCGTTGCGGTGCTGGTCGAAAAAATGTTGTCGCACGGTGGCTGGGAACTTGTCTGGCCGGAGAGCTATCTGCTGCTGGGCTTGTTGGCAGCCGCGGCAATCTCCTGTTTCGGCGCGCTCTGGCCACGCTACGCTGTCGACAACACTTTGGATTTGGCCAAGGCAGTGGCCTTATCTCTAGTCCTGCTCAGTAGCGTGAACAGCACCAGACGCCTTCGCGTTTTGATCTGGTTCATGGTCCTCGGAGGACTTTTTCCCGCCTTGGGAACATTGAGAAATTACTTCCAAGGAAATCTGATGGAGGGAGGCCGCGCGGGTTGGGTCGGCATTTTTGCGAACCCGAATGAGCTGGCCTACAGCCTGGTCCTGCTGGTTCCGCTGGCTATCTCTCTTGCCGCGGGCGTTCCTCGTTGGGTGGTTGTTTTGTTGGGGGGAATTATTGCCACCTATATCGCAGCCATTTATGTTTCGTTTTCCCGTGGTGGGATGATCGGGTTGCTGGCGGTATTGGCCGTGATTGGCTTGCGGGGGAGGAGTATTCCCGTCCGCGTATTGATGATTTTGCTTCTCGCCGCAAGCCTGGCTTTCATCGCACAGGGATGGTCCCGGGATGAGGGATTTACTCAACTCGGCACGGATGCAAATTTTCGGGAGCGGCTGGCCACCATGCAGGCTGGATTCGCGATGTTCGCGGATCACCCGATCTCCGGCGTGGGTCTAGGTTGTTCCGTGATCGCTTGGCCACTGTACGCGCCACCGGATGTACATGCCAGACGCTGGCTGGTGATCCACAACACCTTCCTACAGTCTCTCAGTGAGACGGGTATCGTAGGTTTCCTCTGCTTCACGTTGCTGCTCGGAGCGGCCCTCCACGACGCTCGGGAAATCACGCGCCGCGGTCCTGAATCCGGATCGGGGGACTCGGCCCAGTTGGCCGATGGTCTCGGCAAGTCACTCTGGGGATTTGTGGTTTGCGGCTTATCTGGCGGATTCATTCTCAGCTGGTTTCCTTACATTCTTGTTGGAGCTGTTTCGTCCTTGAAGAAGATCACGAAGGAATCTTCGCCTGGAGCACCGGCAGGGCAACCACGAGGTCTCTATGACTAAAGAAGAACGATTGTCCTACATGATTTTATTTTGCGGGCTGCTGCTGGTGAAACAGTCCAAAGCCGCGATCCATGAATTATCGGTACTTCTTCCTGCAAGGGGGAAGGCCATGAGTCTAGCCGCCAGGCTGGCGGCCGAAGTAGTGATTCACGACGGGTGTTCCTTCGATGAAGCTGGACGACAAAATTGAAACAACGGATTCCATGTTCCGGCCGACACTGGTGCTGATGTCAGGGCGCATGTTTTCCTTTGTAGCCACCTTTTTCATTCCCGTGGTCCTGGTGCGGATCTTCGCACCAGATGAGTTTGGCACCTATAAGCAAGTGTTCTTGGTCTATATGACTGTGTATGCGATCGCCCAGATGGGAATGGCTGAAAGCCTGTTTTACTTTCTCCCGCGTGCTCCGCAAGAAGGCGGGCGATATGTCTTCAATTCACTACTCATGCTGCTGGTTGCCGCGGCGGTGTTCGCCGGAGCCTTGGTACAGGAAAAGGCAAAGATTTCAGAATTGCTAAGCAACAGTGGCCTGGCACAACATTTTCCCCTGCTCGGGTTGTACCTCCTATTCATGACCGCTTCCGCGACGCTGGAAATCGTCATGATCTCGCGGAAACAGTATTCCCGGGCGGCGCTGACTTACATCTCGTCGGACATGGTGCGCGCGGTCGTGTTCATTTTGCCGGCGCTGGTTCTGCATGATCTCCGCGCGCTGTTCCTGGGCGCTGTGGCCTTCGCGATATTCCGGTTCGGTGTCACCGTGGTCTACTGCTGGCAAGAGTTCGGAAACGAATTCCGAGCGGATGCAGGGCTGCTCCGGCAGCAACTTGCCTATGCCTTACCGTTTGCAATGGCGGTCGTGGTAGAGACCTTGCAGGCGAACGTCCATCAATACGCCGTCTCCCATCACTTCGATGCTGCCACGTTCGCGATCTATTCGATCGGATGCCTGCAAATTCCCTTGGTGGAGTTCCTTGCTTCCCCGGCCGGCAACGTCATGATGGTGCGCATGAGCGAGGAAATCCGGGATGGTCGCAGCGAATCGGTGATTTCGCTCTGGCATGAGACCACCCGCAAGCTTGCTCTGATCTTCTTCCCACTCTTCGGCCTGCTGCTGGCGACCGCAGGAGACCTGATTGTTGTTCTCTTCACCAGCACCTACGCTGCCAGCATTCCAATTTTTATGATCTGGTCCGCAACGATTCTCTTGTCAGCGCTGCAGACTGACTCCGCGCTGCGGGTCTATGCACAAACGCGTTTTCTGTTTGTATTGAACGTCGTTCGGCTGCTGGTCATCGTCGCTCTCATTTACGCTTCCATGTCAGTGTTCGGACTGCTCGGCGCGGTACTTGTCACGCTGCTTTCGTCGGCCATCGCCAAAGGCTTATCGTTAGCCAAATTGAAACGGGATATGAACGTCCGGACGGCTCAGCTTCTGCCTTGGCGAAGCTTGGCAGTCATAGGAGCCATTTCCATCGCTGCCTACCTCATTGCCCTGGCAGGCAAATCCGCGCTGGATGTTTCAGCCTTGCCTCGTCTATTGATCGTTGGAATTGTTTACGTGGCTTCTTACACACTGTTGCTTCTGCGATCTGGCCTGCTGAGCGTCCGGGAGAGGCGCGCTCTTACGAATTGGCGGCACAGACTTGCCGGAGTTGGATTTCGTGGCGGAAGAGTTCAGAAGCAGTTAAAGGAAGAGAAACCATGTGCGGCATTGTCGGAATTGTGAGTTTAGAAAACAAACCGGTGTTTTTGGAGGAGTTGCGCTGGATGTCGGCGGCCATAGCGCATCGGGGTCCCGATGAAGATGGATTTTATCTGGGAACGGACGCAGGTATTGGGATGCGCCGTCTCAGCATCATCGACCTCAAGTCCGGGCGCCAGCCCATTGCAAACGAGGACGGCACGATCCATGTCGTATTCAACGGCGAAATCTACAACTACCGGCAATTGCGCAAGCAACTGGAACAGAAAGGCCACTGCTTTTCTACCACCACGGATACGGAGACCATCGTTCACCTCTACGAAGAATACGGGGACTGCTGCGTGCAAGAGATGCGAGGCATGTTCGCTTTTGCGATCTGGGACGAGCGGCGCCACAAACTCCTGCTGGCTCGAGACCGGCTGGGAATCAAGCCTTTATATTACACGGAGGTCAACGGAAGACTGTTGTTCGCCTCCGAGCTGAAGGCCATCCTGCAACTTCCCGATGTGGAGCGCAAACTAAACTGGAATGCGCTCAATCATTTATTTACATTTCTGAGCACGCCTGCCGCTGAAAGCATACTCGAAGGAATCCGCAAGCTGCAGCCTGGTCACATCCTCATTGCATCGCCAGGAAGGCCCCCGCGGGTGCAGCGCTACTGGGATTTACATTTCGAGCCCGACCGCAGCCTGACTGAGGAGGATTGCACGGAAAGGTTGCGCGAATTGCTGGACGAGTCGGTCGGGCTCCACCTGGCAAGCGATGTCCCGGTGGGAGCCTTTTTGAGCGGAGGCATCGATTCCAGCGCTGTTGTTGCAGCGATGTCTCGAATGAGTTCCGATCGCGTCAAGACATTTTCCATCGGGTTCAACGAGGAAGATTACGACGAACTTCAGTTCGCCCGTTTGGTCGCGAAGCAGTTTGGCACGGAGCATTACGAGCTGGTGCTGGAGTCGAATGTATTAGAGATGCTCAGCGATCTGGCATGGCACCTGGATGAGCCGTTCGGGGATGCCTCGGCGATCCCCACTTACATGGTTTCCAAACTCGCTTCGCAGTACGTGAAGGTGGTGCTTTCCGGCGACGGTGGCGATGAGCTGTTCGCCGGGTACGACAAATATGCGGTCGAGGCAAGAGAGCGCAACTACAAGTTCCTGCCCTCCGTGGTTCGCAGAGTTTTGGGCGGCGTGGGAAACTTCCTTCCGGACGGGATCAGGGGACGAAATTTCTTGCGCCATATGTCTCTGACCGGGGCGGAACGGTATCTGGATGCTTCGACATTGTTCCGCCGTGACGATAAGAGAAAGCTATTCCAGGGCGTTGCCTTTGAAAACCTATCTTCGTACGATCCGTCGCAGGCGCAGGTCGAATACTTGACTCACGATCATGGTGACTGGCTGTCAGCATTGCAGTCCCTGGATCTGAAGAGCTATCTGCCATTGGACATTCTTACCAAAGTCGACCGGATGAGCATGGCGCATTCCCTGGAGGTGCGCGTTCCCTTGCTCGATCACAAGCTCGTGGAGTTCGTTGCCACGATTCCCCCAGAAATGAAGATGCGGAATGGTACGAGAAAGTATGTTTTCAAAAGGGCGATGACGGGCCTTCTACCGACGGAGATCATCCATAGACCGAAGCAGGGTTTTGCCATCCCGCTCGGGAGGTGGTTCAGGGGAAAACTGGACAACGTAGTCCGCGAGTTGCTGCTCTCTGAGGAAGCCCGGCGGCGAGGATTATTCCGCCCCACATACATCGAACGCCTGCTGGAACTTCAAAAAAGGGGAAGGGATCTCGATTTGCAACTCTGGACCCTGATTTCATTTGAGATGTGGTGCAAGACTTTTCTGGACGGCAGAGTCGGGAAGGTAAGCGAGCCGAGAGCCGAAAGCAACGTATCACACTCCGTGCTGCAGCAATCGACGGGGGTAAGTCGAACGCTCGTAACGGGAGAGTCCGCATGAAGAGCAGACCGATGCAAGAGATAGGGATAGAGCAGTTCATGTTGCCGCTATCCAGCAGGCAGCATCGCGGGACTCGAGTGCCGCGGCGGCACTTCCGGAGTCATCCGGGCATCCCCTCAGACAGAGTCAGATTGCTGAAGTTTGTCGGCCTATTCGCAATTGGGGGGACTGAAAAACAAGTGATCAACATGGTGCGGTCCATCGACTCCTCCCGCTTCGATGTGCATTTAGCATGCTTCAATCGTTGGGGACAACTTTCAAAGGAGATCGAGACGCTCGGCATACCGATTTCCGAATACCGCATCAATTGTCTTTACAATTATCAAACGGTTCGCCAGCAAATCAGATTCGCGGGATTTCTCAAACGGAATCGCATTCAGGTCGTCCACGCCTATGGATTTTACTCCATGGTCTTTGCCGTTCCCGCGGCACGACTGGCGCGTGTGCCCGTTGTTGTCGCATCGATTCGTGACACGGGAGAGTTATTGACCCCCCTTCAGAAAAGGGCACAGAAAGCAGTGTGCCGATTGGCCGACTCTGTCTTGGTCAATGCCGCAGCGGTGCGGGAATGGCTGGTCGGCCAAGGGTATAACGAGAGAAAAATCGAGGTCATCCACAATGGCATTGCTTCCGATCGCATTGATGGGGGTGGCGGCGGACAGAGGCTTCGTCGGGAGCTCGGACTCCCGCCTAACGTCCCTGTGGTAGCCATGCTCTCCAGGCTGAATCGCATGAAAGGGGGAGCGTTTTTCTTGGAGGCGGCAGCGGCGGTGGCTTCGCGTTTCCCGGAAGTACGATTTCTCGTTGTGGGCGATGTAGGTTGCGGGGAAAAGTCCTACAGGGAGGAATTGGAACACCAAGCGATTCGGCTGGGGCTCGGAGACCGCGTGCTCTTCACTGGCTTTCGTCTCGATATCCCTGACATATTGTCGGAACTCTCTGTTTCAGTGCTGCCCTCTCTGAGCGAAGGACTGTCCAATGTTCTGCTCGAGTCCATGGCAGCCGGAGTGCCTGTGATCGCAACGAAGGTGGGCGGCAATCCAGAAGTAGTCGAAGACGGCGTGAACGGCCTGCTGGTCCCGCCGGGCGACCCCCAAGCCCTGGCCCAGGCTATGTGCCGGCTGCTCGAACGACCCGAATTAGCCCGCTACTATGGCCAGGCAGGAAAGCGGCGGATTGCTGAAGGCTTCTCGCTGGGGCGGATGGTTCGGCAGACCGAGCAGCATTACTTGAACTTGTTGCCGGGAGCCGGGCCGCGGCAGGCCAGCGCCGCCGGGGAGGTAGAGGCATGAAACTTCTGCTCATCGGCCCGTATCCTCCACCGCACGGGGGAATTTCTGTTCATGTGGCCGAGGCAAGAAGACACCTGGACCAGGCAGGAGTCTGGTGCCGGGTACTCAACCTAAGTCGGTCTGCTCCTGAAAGTGACCAGTACATTCGCTGTCGCGGCGGCCTGAATTTGTTGTACGTGTTGATTTCTCATGCCAGGCGCGGCTGGACGCTGCATCTTCACACCAACGGTCATAACGGGAAGAGCTGGTTGCTGGCGTTTGTTTGCGGACTGGCGGGGCAGTTGGCTCCGGCCTGTCTGCTGACGGTGCATTCCGGAATGGCGCCCCATTATCTGCAGAAGGAGAACGTTTGGCGGCGTCAATTGGCTCGCATCACCTGCCTGCTTTACGATCGTATCCTCGTCGTAAACCGTGAGATTTGGCGAGTGATCCTGTCTTTGAAAGTCTCACCGGACCGACTGAAAGTGGTTCCGGCCTATCTCTCCATGTCTCGTCCCGCATCGCTTCCGGCCAGGTTTGAGGAACTGGTGCAAGGGTCCAGACCGTTGCTCACTACCGTTCTCTTTTTCCGCCCGGAATACGGGGTCGAGCTCCTAGCCCAAGCGCTGCGCAAATTGGGTTCCCGCTATCCAAACCTTCGCTGTTTGGTCATGGGCAGTGGCGAGCAGCGAGTGGACGCGGAACGGGTGTTCCGAGAAGCCGGGTTGGGGGAAACGGTGAAGCTGCTCGGAGATGTGCCACACGAGCTGTGTCTGGGATTAATTTCTGCTTCCGACCTTTTCGTTCGCGCCACTATGAAAGATGGCGACTCCATTTCGGTGCGCGAGGCTTTGTCGCTGGGGGTACCTGCGGTGGTTAGCGACGTGGGGCATCGACCTTGGGGCGCCATCCTTTTCCGGAAGGGAGATCTCGACGATCTAGTCGCCAAGATGAAAACTGCCCTTGCCACTCCTCGCCGGACCCGCGCCCGTGTGGCGGTCCCGCCGACGCCTGCCAGCGCCCGCCGACTCCTCGAAATCTACAGCGGGGTTGCAGTCCAAGGAGCGCAGCCATGCGCCTAAAGGCTCTCGGGAGGTTGAAACAGTTACGCCGAATGACGGTGGGGGAGATGGCCTATCGGTTCTGCGATAAGCTCCGATCCGAAACGGATCGTATCCAGTACTATCGGCGAAAGCTCGAGAAGCCGGAAGAAGAATTATGGAGCTTCTTTAACGGCTCGATTTCCGCCGGCGTCCGGGCTAGGCTCTCCAACCGCAATGGATTTTCTTTTAAGGAATACCTCCGGGGAGGCCCCGCGCAGCGGTTTTACCTTCCGAGTGAACCGGCGGAACGGGCGAGACTGCGAGAATTCATAGAGGATTGCGTTCCGCTATGGAAGCACCAAGCCGTCGAGGAGGCCGAACGAATCTGCCAACACCGGGTGGAGCTTCTCGGCTACGGCGAAATAGATATTGGCAGAGAGATCAATTGGCATCTGGACCCGATCACGGGGCGAAGCTGGCCGCGCCGCTTTTGGGCCGATTACGATTTGGTTCACGATGCCACAGCAGGCGACCCCAAATCGGTTCACGAATTAAACCGGCATCAGCATCTTCCGAGATTAGCGAAGGCTTACTTTCTGACCGGCAAGGAAAAATATGCCCGAGAAGCTGTGGATCAAATCGAGAGTTGGATCGATCAGAATCCGGCGGATTTGGGCGTCAATTGGCATTCAAGCCTGGAGATCGGGCTGCGGGTCGTCTCCTGGCTGTGGACCCTCTTCTTCCTTCTGCCAGCCGAATCCTTCCACGAGCATGCGGCACGCCGTATGGGAAGTTCGTTATTGGCTCAGTTGGAACATGTCTACCGCTACCCCTCGATCATTAGCAGTCCCAATACGCATGTCGTGGGAGAAGCTGCTGCACTTTTTATCGGCGGTTTGATCTTTGCAGAGTGCAATCGCGCCCGTGCGTGGCGAGATCGGGGTTCCTCCCTGTTGATCGATGCAATGGGAAAGCAGGTCTCTCCGGAAGGCATCCACCAGGAACTGTCTTCTTACTACCATTGCTACACGGCGGACTTTTATCTGCAGACACTGGGCCTGGCGCACCGCAATCGCTTCCCGTTTCCGGATTGGCTCTGGAAAAGGCTGGTCTGCATGTTGGAGTTCCTGATGCATCTTACGAGGCCCGACGGCACGATTCCGCTGCTGGGCGACGACGATGGAGGCAGGGCCCTGGCGCTCCACCAGACCAGCTACCGTTCCTTTCGCGATGGTTTATGCACTGGAGCTGTAATGTTCCAGCGGCCGGAGTTTAAGAGTCAATCCGGGGAGTTTTTTGAGGAGAGCCTGTGGCTGCTGGGCGAGCAGGCCTGGAACACTTATGCCGGTCTGAAGAGCAATCCACCTCAGGGGTTGAGTGCTTCGTATCCGGCGGCTGGCTATTTCATCCAGCGCTCGGATTGGACTGCGCGAGCCCGCCACCTGGTATTTGACTGCGGAGGCATGGGGATGATCAATGGCGGTCATGGACATGCTGACTCTCTATCGCTGGTTCTGTTTGCTGGGGGCAGGGAGTTGTTGGTGGATCCGGGTACCTGCATCTACAACACTGCTCCGGCATGGCGTGACTTCTTCCGTTCCACTAAGGCTCACAACACGGCGGTGGTGGATGGCAGGGACCAATCCGAAATGGGTGCAACCTTTCGATGGAACCGTATTGCTCCATCGCGCGTGGTGAAACATATCACCTCAGACGGGATTGACTACGTTGAAGGCGAACACACCGGATACAACCAACTTCCGCAGAGTGTTCTGCATCGGCGCCGAGTGCTCTATTGCAGGCCGGAATACTGGGCAGTGGTGGATGAATTCCGAGGAGAAGGCAAGCACAGCATCGATCTGTATTATCACTTCGATTCAGAGACAGAGATAACGTCGGGAGAGTCGGCTGGCTCAACATCGGACCTGACGCTTCTGGCCCGGGCTCCAGGCGCCGGCTTGATGGTATTTCTCCGCGCTTCCGCTCCCTTGAAGTTTGAAATCATTCGCGGACAAAGCACGCCCATCCAGGGGTGGGTATCGAGCCGTTATGGCGAGAAGAAGCCGGCCCTCACCCTGCGCGTTACCTTCTGTTCCCACGTCCCAGCCGCAATCGTTTCCATCCTGGCGCCATTCGGTGCGGATTCCGACCAACTCGCAGCTCGGCAAAACCGGGAAGGCTGGGAGTGCTCCGGAGTAGCGGCAGGGCAGCAGGCCATTGCCTGTTCCGTGAAGCAGGGCAAGCGAGAAGATCTCATGATCTTTTCAATGCAGGATTGCAAACTGGATGTCAGGGATTACAAACTGCAGGGCGAATTGTTCTGGCTCCATAGCGAGCAGGCTGTCTTGGAGAAGCTGTTCGCTGTCAACGCGCGCAGTTTCCAGACTCTCGAGCGAACACTCTTTCAGAACATCGACTCGCAGAGTTACGTGTGGAAGCAGTATGACAAGGAGGATGGATCGGTCGAACCAAGCGAAGCAGGAGAAACGGCCTATGTGCGGGATTAGCGGAATTGTGAACTTCAACAGCGATGATCGGGTCGATGCCCATCTCCTCAGAAGGATGACGGACTCACTCGCTCACCGTGGTCCTGACGACAAGGGGTACTTCCTCGAAGACAATGTGGGACTCGGCCATCGCCGCTTGAGTATCATCGACCTGAGCGGGGGCTCGCAACCCATCTATAACGAGGACGGCTCTGCGGTGATCGTCTTCAACGGAGAAATATACAATTACGCCGAGCTCACGAGCGAGCTTGTGGCCCAGGGGCACACCTTTCGAAGCCGCAGCGATACGGAGGCCATTCTCCATTCTTATGAGCAGTACGGCAGTCAATGCGTGCAGCGATTGCGCGGCATGTTCGCATTCGCCGTCTGGGACCGCCCGCAAAAGCGCCTCCTCCTAGCGCGAGATCGCCTCGGGATCAAGCCGTTATATTTCCACGTGGGCCGAGATTGTTTTGCATTCGCATCAGAAATAAAGGCATTGCTGGAGCTGCCGGGCGTCCCGCGCGAACTCGACAGGGAAGCATTCGATCTGTATTTGTCTTTGCGGTACGTCCCCGGACCGCGGACCATGTTCCAGGAAATCTTTAAGCTCCAGCCGGGCCACATTCTGGTTTTCGAAAAGAACGGTGTGCGCATTCAAAAATACTGGGATGTCCCTTACCCACCTTCCCGCCGGCGTGCGTACTCGGACTATCTCGAAGAGTTCGAGCATCTGCTGGAGGAAAGCGTCCGCCTGCGATTGATTGCCGAGGTTCCTCTGGGGGTGTTCCTCAGCGGGGGGCTGGACTCCAGCGCGATCCTGGCTGTGATGAGCAAGCTGACCCGCGGCGAGAGGATCAAAACGTTCAGCGTGGGCTATGAGGAGGGAAACGCCGGGGAAGAGGAATCCAGCGAATTCCATTATGCCACCATGGCCGCAAAGACGTTTGGTGCAGAGCACCATGAGTTTCGTGTCAGCGCCCGAGAGTTTGGCGATTTCATTCCGGACTTAGTTTGGCATCTGGATGAACCCCTGGCCGATCCAAGCTGCATCCCGCTGTACTTTATTTCCAAGCTGGCTCGCAAATACATCACCGTCGTTTTGTCGGGCGAAGGAGCAGACGAGATTTTAGGCGGCTATGGCATTTATGGAAAGATGCTGGCGCTGGAGAGCGTGCAGCGCCTGCTGGCCCCCATTCCTGCCTGGTTTGCTCCTGGGCTGGCGCACCTGATCCCGGGGGAGGCTCGTCGCAGCCGCATGCGAATGGCTGGATTGCCCCTGGAGGCTCGCTACCGGGGGGTATCGAGGGGCTTTCGGCCCGAGATGAAAACGAGACTTCTGCGCGATTGCCAACCCGGCGCGACCGACGCACGACTCAATGAACTCTTCCATCCCTATTTTCAGCAGGTCAAGAGTTGCTCGTCGTTGGACCAGATGCTCTATGCGGATACCAAGATCTGGCTTCCGGACGACATCCTGCTCAAAGCCGACAAGATGACCATGGCCAATGCCCTCGAGTTACGAGTCCCGTTTCTGGATCACAAGCTTGTAGAGTTTTGCGCGGGGCTGCCGCCCAAACTCAAGCTCAACGGCCAAGGCAGTAAGTTCCTTTTGCGCCAAGCGATGAGTGAAGTGCTTCCAAGACCAATTCTGCAGCGGCCGAAGCAGGGATTCCCAGTACCGACGGAGGGATGGCTCCGAAAGCCTTTGAAAGAGTTGACGCATGACATGCTGCTCTCTCGCAGCTCGGCCTGCCGGCTCTACTTGCGCCCGGAAGTCCTGGAAGAGATTGTGTCGGAACACGAGCGTGGATTGATGAACCGGGACCAGGAAATCTGGACCCTGCTGGTTTTCGAATACTGGCACCGGCTGTTCCTGGAAAGGCAGGTGCACCCAGGTTCGAGCAGAGAGCCGGCCATGGAGGTGGCGTGATGGGTCAGGATGCGGTCTATGACGGGATCGAAGGGCAGGACATCATCTGTTTCGCGAACGACTGGGATGGCGATCCACTGAGCAAGAAACACATCATGCTGCGGCTGGCGCAACGAAACCGCGTCCTATGGGTCAATTCCATCGGCACGCGCAATCCCCAGGCTTCGGTGCGGGATTTGCGGCGGTCGCTCGATAAATTAAGGCAGTTCTCCGGTGGATGCCAGCGACGCGCGGAAAATCTCTTCCTGTTCTCCCCTCTGGCGATTCCCTTTCACGGCAACCGGGCGGCGCGGTGGATTAATCGTCACTGGCTGGCTTGGAGTTTGCGCCGGGTCTGCCGCCGGTTGGGTTTTACTAATCCGATCATGTGGACCTTTCTTCCTACCTCAGCGGAGGTTGTGGGCGCTCTGGATGAGCAGTTCATCATCTATCAGTGCGTGGATGAGTTTTCCGAATTTACCGGAACCGACAAACCCGCCCTGCTCGAGATGGAGCGCCAGCTGATTGAAAAAGCAGATATGGTAATTGCATCTTCCGGCCTGCTCTATGAGAGCAAGCGGCGTTATAACCCAAACACGTTTCTGGTACCGCATGGGGTCGATGTGCGGCATTTCCGGAAAGCCTGCGATCCTGAAACGGTTATTCCTCCAGAGGTCGCCGCTCTTAAAACCCCGGTCATCGGGTTCCATGGCTTGGTGGCCGACTGGGTTGACTTAGAGCTGCTCAGATTCCTGGCAACCGCCAGGCCCGATTGGTCTTTCGTGCTTATCGGAAAGCAGGATACAAATACGGATCGCCTGCGCGGGCTCTCGAATGTACACTTGCTCGGAAGAAAAGACTATGCGCTGTTGCCGGCCTATTGCAAAGGCTTCCATGTAGCCATTCTGCCATTTGTTGTGAATGAACTTACGTTGGCAGCCAACCCTCTCAAACTGCGCGAGTACCTGGCAGCCGGCCTTCCCGTGGTGGCTACTGCCATTCCCGAGGCGGCAAGGCTGGGAGATTGTGTGCGTATTGGAAATTCGTTTGAGCATTTCTTGGAACTAATCGAAGCACAACTCGCAGAAGGCGGAGTCGGTCCGAGCCTGGCGGTGTCAAAAGCCATGGACTCCGAATCCTGGGAAGCAAAAGTAGCCGAAATCTCCCGGCTCATTATTCACAGGAAGCCCTGGATGGCAACGGAAGCAACCCATTTGCGGCTGCGGCCTGGGTTCGAGGAATCTGTATTGGGAGACTCGTGATATGTCCATGCGGTTCCGGCAGCCATCGTCATTCTGCTTTCCGATCGCCGGAGTCCTTTTGCTTTTGGCATTGGCCGGAGGAATGGCCAGCGCTCAGGAGCTCACTTGGTGGACTACACATGCTTTGATCAAAGTAAGACCCAATGACACTGCTCCGGCTGGCAGCTCGCGGAGCGCGGAGCTTTTTGCCGGACGCAACGAATTCGAGCCTTTCCAGGTGGTCCTGCGAGTGGACCAGAGCGACCTGGAAGACGTGGACGTCCAGGTTTCCGATTTGTCTGGCCCTTCGGGGGGTTCCATCACCAGAGACAACATCACGATTTATCTGGAGGGCTACCTGAACTTAGAGTCCCCTTCATCGATAGAGGGCGATGCGGGCGAATGGCCAGATCCCTTGTTTCCGAGAGTGGACCGTTATGCGGGCGAGAGACGGAATGCGTTTCCCTTTCGCCTGCGTCGCGGCCGCAATCAGCCAGTCTGGATCGAAATCTATGTGCCGCCCGGCACGTCGCCTGGAACTTACTCCGGTGCGGCGACAATCACGGCTCGCAACTCGGACGTGGTTTCGATTCCGATCACGATGCACGTATGGGATTTCGGACTTCCATCGACTTCCAGCCTGAAGACTTCATTCGGTCTGAGCGGCGTGGCTGCTCTGAAGCAACATCGCGGCCGTTACACCAGCGATGATGATTTGGACGTCATCACGTTCCTCTACGCGAAAGCCGCGCTCTGGCATCGCATCAGCATTCATGGCGGGACTCACGCCCCGCCGCCGTTTTCAGGAAGAGGCCAGGCCTTGCGGCTCGATTGGACCCGGTACGACCGGGAAGTTGGGCCGTTCTTGGATGGCACCGTCTTCGGAAAGGGAGAGCCACTCGATGGCGCGCGCGCAACTTCGGTGGATTTGCGCACCCACAGAGCAGCAGACACCGATGAGAAGAAGATTTCCTACTGGCAGCGATGGGTAAATCATTTCGCAGATCATGGATGGCTGAGTCGGCTTTTCTACTATACCTGGGACGAACCGCCCTCTCAAATCAATCCTAAGGTTCAAGATCAAGCGGAACTGGCACATCGCGCTGATCCCAGAATCCGCAATCTGGTTACGACTTCCTTTGACCAGTCTTTGCAAGGGGCCGTCGATATCTGGGCTCCCCTGATCAACTGCATCGACGGCAAGCCGGGGTTTCCGGATTTCTGCGAGCGTATGGCGACGCGGGAAGTTTACGATGCGGAAATCCAGCGAGGGAGAAGCCTGTGGTGGTATCAATCTTGCGCCAGCCACGGTTGCAAAGTCTCCCGGGGGGATTACTTCCGTGGCTGGCCGAGCTACGTAATCGACATTGCCGCCGTTGCCAATCGCATTATGCCTTGGCTCTCCTGGAGATACAAAGTGGAAGGGGAGCTTTATTTCAGCATGAACGAAGCTTTTTCCCAGGATGTCGATGCTTGGGAAAACATTTACCTGTTTGGGGGCAACGGGGATGGGACCTTATTCTATCCCGGCCGGCCGGATCAGATCGGCGGGACCTCTGACATCCCCATCGAAAGCATTCGTCTGAAGCTGATTCGGGAAGGGCTGGAAGATTATGAATATCTTGTCCTTCTTTCGCGGCGGGGCCTTTCTGATTTTGCCGAGGAGGAAGTCTGCCAAATCATAACCAAAGTTTATCAGTGGGACCGAGATCCGGAAAAGCTATACGCGGTCAGGCGAGCGCTGGGAGAGAGACTCAGCGCCAGCTCCAACCAAACCAAGAACACGGAAAATGGCGGAGAACAGGGAAATCGCCACGGGGCGGCGATGCCGCAAATTTCTCTACCCTGTCCCTTGGATGAATGATGCGCATACGGCAACTACTTTCGGAGATCAGAGAACCGGTCCAGACGGCTATCAAACTCATCCGTCCGCATTTTGCGGCGATTCAGGCGGCGTGGCGGAAGAAGCTTGCCAGCGCGGGGATTGGCGAGGACACCTCCGAGGTGCTTCTTCCCCTCACGCTGGAGGGGCAAGGCCGGAATCTGGAGCATGGCAATCTGGAGGCTTACCGGCAGGAACTCGAACGCCATGGCCAAGCTCTCGAAAGAAGCGGCGTGTCCCAAGCCTACAGTGCTGCGGCACTGGGCTTCTACCTAGAGTGCTGTCTACCCTACCTTCTCAGCACAGACAAGAAGGGAAAAGAGCCCGCCTTGGCTCTTGCACGGCTGGTTGCCGCGGCCCAATTTCTGACTCTTTCCAGTAGCGCCACTGAGGGGGCAGCGAACTGGCGCAGGTTGCAAGAACGGGAAAGGCTAAGCTTCTCGCGGGACCTTCACGACGACATCGGGCACAATCTGCTGGTCCTGAAGCTGTACCTGGAAATGATGGCGACCGATTTGAAACGGGGCGATATCTCGCAGTTGCAGTCAAAAGTGGAAGAAGCTTTGGCGCTGGTCTCTTACGCCGTGGATTCGGTGCGGCGACTGATGCTCGACATGGGACCGGCCATGCTGGCTCAATTCGGTTTCCTGCCAGCGCTGAAGATCTACGCCCGTCAGTTCACTCTGCGTACGGCAACCCAGGTCCATGTCGAGGAGGCAAACTTACCCGAGAATCTGCCATCGAGCTACGAAACCGCACTGTACCGGGTACTCCAGGGGGCTCTTTCCAATATCGTTCAACATTCCCGGGCTAAGCACGTCAAGGTGAGGCTCGGGAGTGTGAAGAAATCCGTTCTGATGATGAGCATCGAAGACGACGGCACCGGGTTTGATCTTGCTGGCACACTGCCCCAAAGGGCCTTTGGTCTGACCGCCATGCGCGAGAGAATAGAAAGAATAGGAGGCAAGTTTCACATCGAGTCCTGGCCTGCGCGGCCGGGAAGCCGGCGACATGGAACTCGCATTGAAGTGGATCTGCCATTGCGGCCATAGGACCGACTCATGAAACCTAGCAACGGAAAAAACTCGGTGGGCGGCAACCCCCGGCCGTTTGGAAGACCGGTTCCAGGAACGGTGCGGCTCCTGATTTGCGATGATCACACGCTGTTTCGTGAGGGAATCAAGTCCATCCTCCGAGTGGACCCGTCCATCGAGGTTGTGGGCGAAGCGGCCGATGGCAGGCAGGCCGTGGAAAGCGCGCTCCGTTCTCGCCCGGATGTCGTACTGATGGATGTTTCCATGCCGGTGATGATCGGATATGAAGCCGTCCGTCGCATTTCAAAGGCTAACAAGAACATACGGATTCTGGTCCTCACCATGTATGAAGAAGAGGAGATTATAGGGCTCTGCCTGAATGCGGGAGCTTCCGGTTACATTCTGAAGGATGCGCCCGCCGCTCAATTGATCGAAGCAATCCACATCCTGCACGAAGGGGGCAAGTATCTGAGCCCCCGGGCGATGCAAAAAGTAGTCGCACAATATGTCGAAGGATCTGCTCCGGCCGAAACGAGATATGACACGCTGAGCAACCGGGAGCGTGAAATCCTCAAGTTGCTGGCCGACGGTCTCTCAGTGAAGGAAATCGCCACACTTCTGGACATCAGTCTGAAGACCGTGGATGCGCACAAGTACAACCTAATGCGCAAATTGGATCTCCATAGTCGGACCGACCTCATTAAGTACGCTCTTCGGAAGAAGCTAATCGAATTTCCCACCCTAAGTGGATCCGAAAAGCCCTAAGAGAATCGCGCCACTTGGTTCCTTTCGAAACGCATAGCTGCAATCAACACTCTCTCCGTGTTCGGCACTCGGTTCGACCGCCGGCAGAAATCAGCGCGGGGCAGAGGAAAGTAGCTTCTCGCTGGTTCGATACCAATCCACTGTCCTTGCCAGCCCATCTTCGAATGAAACCTTGGGATCATATCCAAGAAGCTGTCTAGCTAGAGTGATGTCAGCTTGGGAGTGCAATATGTCTCCCGGTCGCGGGGCGGCGTAGACAGGATTCACATCTGATCCGATGATCCGGCGCAAGAGGGCAATGGTTTGGTTAATGGTATAGCGCTCGCCCGTGGCAACATTGCACACCTTACCTGCGGCGCCCGGTGCAGTGCATGCGAGAAGAGTTGCTTCTACCGCATTGTCCACAAACGTGAAGTCGCGAGATTGCTCGCCGGAGCCATAGATGGTTGGGGGGGTTCCGCGCAACAGCGCGGCGATGAACAAGGACAGCACACCAGAGTATGGAGATGATGGATCCTGACGCGGACCGAAAACATTAAAGTACCGCACACGGACCGTCTCCAGGCCGTAGACCTCCACAAAAACCTTGGCATACAACTCGCCTGCAAACTTACTCACGGCATACGGGGAGATGGGATTGGCCGGCATCGTTTCGGTTTGCGGCAAGCTCGGCGCGTTTCCGTAGGCAGAGGAGGAAGCCGCGTACACCACCCGCTTCACTCCGGCATCTCGCGCTGCCAGCAGGACGTTGAGGGTTCCCTGCACATTCGTCCGGTCCGTTGAAATCGGGTCCTCTATGGAACGCGGCACCGATGCAATCGCTGCGTGATGCAGGACGTAGTCCACTCCTACGAAGGCGGGGCGCAACTGCTCCAGATCCCGGATATCGGCTTCGAATAACTCGATCCGGGCGCTCACGTCGGTCAAATTGCGGCGATGGCCGGTCAGGAAATTGTCGACGACACGAACCCGCTCACCACGCTGCAACAACTCCCGCACCAGTGCGGAGCCTATAAATCCCGCTCCTCCGGTCACCAGGAATGAAGACATTTGCCCGTCCCCAGTATTTCCGCCAGTACTTTAGTTCTGATACCTTTTCTGGCACCTAAAATACTACGTCATTCTGCCGGCTGCTTCAATCCCGCCGGCTGCATCAGCCCTAGGAGAGTGGCTGTATCGGGTTTGCCTGGCGAATCTCTCCAGCCTTGTTTCAGGGGGCTGAGGCAAAATACCCCAAAAACTAAGGTCGAATCCCAATTTCCAGTTTCACCTCCAAGATCGATGATCTGTATGGACAAGGCAGAAGAGACCATGTTGGTTGAGATCATCAGGTTGATCCAGTTAGGAGTGGCAATGACGAAGGTCGAAATCCTCGTTGCCGTTGAGCCAGCGCCCCTGTTGCGGGTTATTGAACACTTGTTTCAACGCCAGTCGGAATATCGGATCGTGGCGCGCCGCAGAGGAGGATCGGCCTTGGCGCGGCAAGCCAGCCATCTGCGACCGGAACTGATCATTGCCAACATGAGATTGTTGGGACCAGGTGCCGCCAAGATCATCCCTGAAGTCAAGCATGCCAGCCCCAGATCGAAACTGATCGTTACCGGTTTTCCTCAAGGTTTCGGAACACATGCCCGTAAGCTGGGCGCCGATGCCTACCTCGATGAAGAACACTTGGTTCGGCGGCTGGTCCCTACGGCACAAAAACTCTTGGGCAAGCAACAATTGCATCCCAAGAAGGGCGCCGCCCGAATTCCGCGACACACATCCACATCTACATATACAGCCCCAACTACCAGCCCCATTTCTGCTCGTCCCGGCAAAGGTCACCACCTCTGCTGATTCTGGAACAGGTAATGGGGTCATCGCCGGAAGATTCCCCATCAGGAGGATCGAAGTATGGGACCAGAGCCTGTCTCCAATCTTGAAGGGAAATTTCCATGCGCAAATCCTTATTGGGGAGCCTCCTGGTTGGATTCTCTATCTGGCTGCTATTGCAGCCGGCAATTTCCGCAGCACCGGTGACCGACAGCAATGTTTATCCGCCTCCGGACTACTACACGTTCCAGCCGCCTGGGGCTGGCAGCGGCTTCACCGATCCGGTCTTTGGAACCAGCGTCAAACGCCTGAGCAATGCCTTGGGAACTCCCAATCTGGATGCCGGGGGGAATCTGATATTTATTACCGACGAATACTCCACTGCCAGTCCCTTCAACGCCGATAATTCCAGGATTCTGCTGGTCTACCAAAGTTATTTCGCACTTTACGATGGTTCCGGGAATTACCTGAAGACGCTCCCGTTTGAGATCAATTCATCGAGCGAGCCACGCTGGTCCCACACCAACGCGGATATCTTGTATTACCTTTTTGTCAATCAGCTCAAGCAATACAACATATCGACAGGCGCCATGTCGACCGTTCACACCTTCAGTGAGTATTCCTCCATTAGCGGCAAGGGCGAGTCGGACATTAGCTATGACGGAAACCATTTTGTCCTGGTGGGGGACAACCGATACGTTTTCGTTTATGAAATTAGCACCAATACCAAGGGACCTTCATTGGACGCCAATGGCAAGGGTTTCGATAGTGTTTATATCACACCCAACAACAATGTGACGGTGACCTGGCTGCAGGCTGGGACGAGCCGCTACAACGGGATCGAGCTGTTCGACCGCAATCTGAACTTCCTGCGCCAGGTGGCCCATGCCGGCGGCCATATGGACGTAACGCTCGACACCGACGGCAGCGAGGTGCTGGTGTGGACCAACTCCAATGACGCGCTTCCGCTGGCCGGGTGCAACAACGGTTTTGTGAAGATCCGATTATCCACCGGGCAGCAAAGCTGTCTGCTCTCCATCGATTGGACTCTCGCCGTGCACATTTCCGGCACGGACAACAGCGGATGGGTGTTTGCGGAGACTTACGCTCCCAGCGATCCCAGTCCGCAGTCCTCCAACTGGGTTGCGTACACCAACGAGATTCTGCAAATCAAACTTGATGGCACCGAAGTCCGAAGATTGTTGCAGTACCGGAGCCGTCCATTCAACAGTTACAACTACATGCCCCGTGTTTCCGCCAGCCACGACGGCAGTCGATTTATTTACAGCAGCAACTACGGACTACAAGCCATCCTCGGCTATCCCAGCGAATATTCGGACGTTTACCTGGCGACTCTTTCCGGAACCCCAACTCCGGAACCGGGGGCTCCCTCGATAACAACCAGTTCCTTGCCTGACGGCACACAGAACACAACCTACAGCGCGACCGTCGCTGCGACGGGAGGGACGCCGGGCTACACTTGGTCCATCTCAGCGGGGAACTTGCCCGCCGGACTGACAATCGGATCGAGCACCGGAGTGATTTCGGGCACGCCGACGGGATCCGGCACCAGCAGCTTCACCGTGCAAGCGAGGGATGCTGCGTCCCAGACCGCGTCCAAGACCCTCAGTCTGACGCTGAATTCGGCCGTGACTGTGAATCCGCCTTCGATCACGACCAGCTCACTGCCAGACGGCACACAGCACACGGCCTACAGTGCGGCGATGACCGCGACGGGTGGCACACCGGGCTACGCTTGGTCCATCTCAGCGGGGAGCTTGCCCGCCGGACTGACAATCGGATCGAGCACCGGAGTGATCTCGGGCACGCCGACGGGGACAGGCACCAGCAGCTTCACCGTGAAGGTTACCGATGCCGGAGCCATGACCGCTACCCAGTCCCTCAATCTGACAGTCAACGGTGGGAGCACCAGTACCACCTCAACGACTCACGCGCAGGAAACCGACACGCCTGTCAGTTACACCGGCACATGGTATCCGATCAGCCGTTCTTTCTTTGACGGGGGCTCTGCCAAGGAGGCCATGGACGCCGGAGCGCGGGTCACCTTCACTTTCACAGGCACGGGGATTCGCTGGATTGGTTATCGCGACGAGTGGTCGGGAAAAGCAAACATCTACCTGGACGGGCAGTTCAAAGCAGTCGTGGATACTTTTGCCTCCCCGGCCCAGGCGCAAGCTGTGATTTGGTCTGCCACGGGACTCACGGCAAGCACTCACACCTTAGCCATCGAGGCAACAGGCACCCACAGTGCATCTTCCGGCGGAGCGTGGATCTGGATTGATGCGTTTGATGTGGACACCGCCACGACCGGTACGGTCCCCCGGATCGAGCAGGACAACGCTGCCGTAAGCTACACCGGAACTTGGTTTCCAAATACTCTTCCAGTCTTCAGCGGCGGAAGCGCGACGCTGAGTGCAGACACTGGTTCCAAAGCCACCTTGCGGTTTACTGGGACTGGAGTCAGTTGGATCGGCTACCGCGCCCAATGGTGCGGCATCGCCCGCGTCTACCTAGATGGAAATATGGTGGGCAAGATCGACACGTACTCTGCCACGGAGACGGCCAATGCGGTCCTTTACAAGGCGACGGGGTTGAGTCGGGGAAGTCACACTCTGACCATCCATGTTTCCGGGCAAAGGAGCAGGTCTTCCAGCGGTGCTTGGATTTGGGTGGACGGGTTTGATGTGACCCCTTAGCGCGGCTATCCGGCAAGCGGTTCGAAAGGAGACGGTGGAAAATGCAACTGCAACAACAGAACATCCAGACCTGGTCCTCTTTTCACCGGATGTACCTGGAAGCAAATCTCACATATGAAGTGACACAGGAAAGAGGGTATTGTGTCGCTCGACTCAGGTCTGTGGAGTACCGGGAAGCTCCTCCGGTTCCCGTGGCGCCATTGAAACCGTGCAAGACTCTAGCGAAGGTCATTCCATTTAAGTCTGTGGAGTACTTAGAAGCTCCTCCTGTACCCATGACGGCCTTGGAACCGCGCAAGCAGCTAGCGAAGGTCATTCCATTTGATCAGCCTGAACGTCGCACCCGCGTTTCGATGGAAGAAGACGAAATACGGAAAGTGTTCGACCATCTCGCACAGCGGGAATTTCCTCCCTCTCGCACCACCGGAACCTGAAGATTTCCTAACTTCGGGAATCAGCGCAGAACATTTTCCGTGCGAGTTATAGGCCGAGATGGGCGGCCACCGGCTGCGAAGATGCTGGGGGCTTCATCGAATACAGAGGGATCGTCACATGCTCGGTGGGGGACACACCAGCAGCCAGTTGACAGCTTCCAGAATACTTAGATCGAATTGGCGAGGGGAGGCGGCGTTCCGGAAGAAGGCTGTTTAATCTGCCATTTTTTTAGTTTGTTGAGCAAGGCTTTATAGCAGACGCCTAGCTCTCGAGCGGCTCGCTTGCGGTTCCAGTTGGTCTCCCCCAACATTCGAAGCACCATCTCCTTCTCTGCTTGTTCGGCGGCTTGGGCGGAGATATCCTTTAGCAAATGGCCCTTGGGCGGCGACGGACTGGGTGATGCGCCGGACCCATTCAATTCGGAGAGTACCAGGTGAAGGTCGGGCAAAATCAGATAGCGTTTGACGGTGTTCTCAAGTTGGCGGACATTGCCCGGCCAGTTATAGTGAATACACGCCTCTAGCAGTTCTGCGGGCAGTTGATCGAGTGAACTGCCGAATCGGGTGCGATATTTTTGAAAGAAATAATTGCAGAGAACGGGAATATCATCCCTTCTTTCGCGGAGGGGTGGAATCTCGATTTGAATTACATTGATTCGGTAATAAAGATCCTCCCGGAACTCCCCCTTGGCAACCGCCTCAGTGATCCTTCGGTTGGTCGAAGCCAGGATTCGGCAATCGACCCGGATAGAACGCTTTCCTCCCAGGCGGGTGAATTCCCCGTCCTGAAACACGTGCAGCAGCTTGGCCTGCAAATGCGGACTCATTTCCGCAATTTCATCCAGCAGGATGCAGCCTTTACTGGCCAGCTCGAATTTCCCCGGCTTTTCCGAGAGCGCGCCGGTGAATGCGCCGCGTTCATAACCAAAAAGCTCGGATTCCAGCAAATCATTCGGCAAAGCGGCGCAGTTTACCTTGATAAAGGTCTTGTCTTTGCGCCGCGATTGATCATGGATATAGCGAGCCACGACCTCCTTCCCCACGCCGGATTCGCCTAGAATCAACACGGGCACATCGGCGTCGGCGACTTGTTTTGCGATTTCCTTGATCTGCAAAATCTTCGAGTTCGTGGAAAAGAAATCCGTGTCATCGCCCGACTGATCGAGTTGCTGGTGCAGGCTCTTGATCTCATTCTTGAGCTGCTGCTTCTCCAGCACGTTGCCGATAGCAAGCTCCAGTTCCTCTTCTTCAAAGGGTTTGACTAGATAATCGGCAGCGCCCATTTTCATCGCTTCCACGACCCTGCTGACTTGGCCCACCCCGGAAAGCATAATCGCGGAGATGGGAGAACCCTGGTTCCTGGCCTGCGCCAGAACTTCGATGCCGTCCATCCCGGATAACAGCAGATCGAGGATGACAATGTTCGGAGAGTATCCGCTCGCCAGCCGGGCGATTGCCTCCTCGCCGGAGCCGACGCCTTGAACAGTGTATCCGCGGGAGGAGAGGAACCGTATCAGATATGTGCGGGTACTTTCGTCATCCTCAACTACCAGAATCGTTCGTTTGTTCATCTAGATTCTCTTCGCCTCAAGGGCGGGTAAACTGACAAAGAAACCGACACCCGATTCATCTTTATTCGAAACCGAAATTCGACCTCCATGCGACTGGATGATTTCTCGGATCATGGAGAATTCGGTACCGAGGCCATCGCCAGCGCCTGGTCTCGATCTGCCGGACAAGTTGGTGCGTCGTGAGACGGTATCCACGAACTTCGGGGGGATTTCTGCCCTCGCGTCAGAGATCCTGACGGTGATAGTCTCCTTGTCATGATTAGATAACTCCACGAAAAGTTCCGCCCCCGGATCTGCAAACTTGATGGTATGGGAAAAGATCTCGGCCAAAACCTCCATCAGCATCTCCCTGTCTCCTGCGACCAGCAGGGGCTCTGGGGGTATCCGCTCCGTAATCCGTAGGGACTTCGCCTGGGCACGAGGCTTCAGTATTCCGCGAGCTTCCTGCCATAGGTCGCGCACATCCATCGTCTCCAAGCACAGCGACTGGCTCGTGGCCGCGGCCAGCAGGTCGTTGAGCAGGTGGATGGCGCGGGTGGTATTCTCCGCAACGATGGACAGGTATTCGCGTTGTGTGCTATTGATGGGCCCGGCACGTTCTTCCAGGACCATCTTGGTGTAGCCTCGAATGGAAACGAACGGCGTACGCAGGTCATGAGCGAGATCCGCAATCAGCTCAGCTTGACTCTTGTTGTGAGGCTCGGCGTTGCTCTCCGCCGGAATTGAGTTCAATGAGGCTGCTTCGCCCTCAGCGCCGCCTGGCTGGGATTCGATCCTCGCGATGTCGTGTGGCTCAACCGCCTTGTGCATCTTGGCCACCCCAACGAAAAAGGTTTGCGGAAGACCACCAAAGTCCCTGAATAAGAGGACCCGCCTGAAAAGAGTAGCACGGTTGCTTGTTCCATTCAATGCGGCGGATCGGGATCTGGCCACCACCACAGCTCTCCCAACTGCAAGACAGTGCCTAAGTTGTAGAAAACCCAAGCTCAGCTCCGAACGGTCCGCGGGAGTGTAGTCGCGGGACGATGCGCGTTGGATTGCCAAGGCAGCCCTCCTCACGGTCAGATTCTTGGAGCCTTCGCCATACCATCGCATCTTTCTTGCATTGATCCGAGGCTTGATCTTGCCGGTCATCCTCGATGTTGTGATCATCGTTTCCCGGTCAACTCCATCTTTTCCGTATTTGCGCGCAACCGTTCTCCGCAATGAATGCATTTGCGCTTCCACGTGGGAGTGGCCAAGTGACAATGTTCGCAATAAATATGCTCGATAGCTTGTGCCGCAGCTTCCATCACTAATTTCCCCCTTCCTCAGCGACTTGCATAAGTTTATGGCATCCCGAATGCCAAAACCACTGGATCGCCAGAGAAGAGCTAGCCTCTTTTTGTTTCAGTAAGTTATGGATAATTATTCATCCGATTTGACGTGCATGGCTCGGTTTGCGGGGAGAATAAGTGGTACTCAGTTACCTCCTCTGTGGTTTGTGAATTCCACTTCGAACCCCAGGGTTATCACGCGTCAAGGTATGCGGTCTCTTGCGGAAGCCACGAGGAGAAATTCCTGGTCATAGAATCATATGTCCTCATGAGAACGCGATGTGCATTCGAAAAAGCCTGCCATCGATAGGGAGCCATAGTGACATCATTATGTTACGGGCCCCAGGTTGCTGGTACTTTACTTGCATCACTCGTCTGGGTAGTACCAACCTCTATGGGAAAGGAGCCAGACCATGCGAAAGTTTCTCGCAACGTTCGTAGTGTTGTTTGGGCTTCCGGGAATCGCCTGCAGCCAGCAACCCGATAGCTCGACGGCCCAACAGCAATCTCAACCCGCACAAGAGGAAGCTTATTCTCAATCAGCCCCCGCAGAACACGTGGCAGTCACAGAGATCGCCGAAGGCAAGCTTTCCAAAGTAGACACACAACAGCAGCAAATTTGGATCAAAACACAGGATGGCAAGGAAATGCAGTTCAGTTTCGACAAGGACACCAAAGTGGAAGGCGCCGAAGGTACTGTGGAAGGGCTGGCCAAGATGAGCGGAAATGATTTGAAGGTACACTACCGGTCGGCCGCTGGAGTCAATACTGCAGTGAAGATCGAAGTTCTGCCCAGCACTGCCTAAGCAACTGCCTCTGGTTTGTTTGGTAACTGCATACAGGGGGCGGGCGCAGCAGCCCGTCCCTCCTAACTTCTCATCAGTTCCGCTTCTGTCACCGGCAGGGCGATTCTCGTACAGGAACGATTGAATTCATTGGCTGAACTGCGGATAGCAGATTAGTCTCGGATGCCACACGCTGTTTCAACTTCGAAGTGATGGCGGCATCCGCCATTTGCGGGCCCGGGGGCTGCGCCGTCCCGCATGCCGCTGCAAGCCCGGCGGTGGTCAGCAGGACAGCGAGGTGTGTTGCGTTGACTACCGTCGTTTGGTGTTCCGCCCGGCTACAGGCGAAACCCCTGACAGGAAGCGTGCCGGCGCAGCGAGCTCACGCTTCGGTGGGTTAGACCGACGACTTTTCGTGTTCACGCACTTTCGCAATGTCCTTTGCCGCGTTGCTATCAGCTTCCGCGTGTTCTGTGTGCGTGTAAGGAGCCGCCGGTCGGTGCACCTCCGAACGGCTCTTTTCCTTCCGGAGTACCGGCATGGCTGATTCGTACCATTCTGTGCGCCGATTCATTGGGATATCGCTTACTGCGTAATCCGCTCTTTTCTCCGATCTCTCCCCGATATCTGCCGCGCCGCTTCGCGAGAGAGCCGCCTTAGCCCTTTCTACCCACGCGGAGTTGTCACAGTGTACCGACAGCAAGATCCCGCCCTTTCGAAGCCGGCCTTTATACCGTCTGGCTTGGTACTCCGGGATGTTCTTGCCGACCAGTGCGCCGATCGCCCCTCCCAATAGGCCTCCCGCGCCAATTCCCGCCAGCAAGCCCATCAGGGGCCCGGCGGCGATGACGGGCTCAAGCTGCGGGATCGACCACATCTCGATGCCTGCCAGCCAGCCCAATACAGCTCCGACAATCGCTCCGAAACATGCCCCGAGCGTAAATCCCTCCGGCGCCTTGGTGCCTTTTTCATGAGCCAGGTCCTTTGTCCCCCTGTTCTCCCCAACCATTACGGAGGTGTCGGCATCCCGAAATCCGGCCAATCGCAATTCGGCGATGGCTTCGTCTATGCTTTCCCGATTGGAGTAAATTCCAAAGACAGCTATGTTTTTTGACATCTTCCCCTCCTTACGGATTTATTGCCAAGGAGTGATTCTGCTCATCTCAATGCGAGGCTGTCCAGCCACGTCCGGATGTGTCCCGAGCTGCACAGCCATTCTCCTTCGGTTACGGAATCCCCTTCTTCTGACTCCCGCTTACATCGGAAGCGATCGACGCATGCGCGGAAGAAATCAAGAGGTCCGCAGTTTCCTTGATCACAACGTGGAGGGCATTTACAGTGATGTCCCCGGCGTTGTCAGCGACTGAGCCCTGCTGCTCATTCAGAACTACGTGTCCGTTGGGCAAAGCTAGGCTCTGATTCGGCTCCCCTGAAACCACGACGGTCTCTCCGTTAATAATGAGGCCGACTATTTCTGACCCGCCGCTGATGACAGGATCTCCGGCGCCGCCTACTGCCGCAGCCCGTGCCACAAGATAATTGCTGGCGATGGTATTTCCTTCCACGGTAATGCAGAAGTTTGTTACCGACGCTTCGGAATGGGTCCCCTCGTTTTCACCGACTGCGGCGGCGCGCAAGACGTCGGCCGTGAGCAATCCGGGCACGGTCGCCTTCAGGGAAGAGGCTTCCTGGTTGCCACCGGAGCGGGGAAGTGGCCCGCTATCGGATAGCACGATCGCGACCCCTAGAACACTCGCTTTGATCGCTGTCCCCTGGCCACCATACGTGAACTGTCCCGGTTGATCGATGCCGCCTCCCCCAGCAACAGGAGACAAAAATAACCCTGCCAGCAATAAATTAGCTCGGATGAAACTGCTGTGCATGGTTCTCGCGCTCCGTCACGAATCTCATGAAGCGACAAGGCTTCGATTGCCCAGAACCTGGCGCAATCGGGGTACCATCGGTCTCCCGCTAGGAACACCAATTCCACCATTGTCGCGGGTGCCTTCAGCTCGGCCCGGGCAACGAAACTTAGTTTTCAACCACATACTCGCCACCTCGATTTGGAATGACACCGCTTCCTGTGTATTGCTTGCAATTATTTCGCCTTTCTTGTTGCCGCCTGCAAAGGAGAACGCTGTTGTTGGCAAACAATGCGCCCGGATCCCTACCGCCCATTCAATGCAAACCGGGATGCGCACCCGCCTTCTTCGCCGCAGCCAGATTGTCTCCGACTTCCGCCCAGTTGACGACGTTCCACCATGCTTCCATGTACTCAGCCCGGCGGTTCTGATACTGGAGATAGTAGGCATGCTCCCAAACATCCAAACCTAGAATCGGCTCACCCGCTCCATTCATCAAGGGGTTGTCCTGGTTGGGAGTGGTCTGGATGCCGAGTTCTCCATCCCGCCAGCAAAGCCATGTCCACCCGGAGCCAAATAGCTCCAGGCCCGCGCGAGAAAAGCGAGATTTGAATTCACTGAAGGGCCCAAAGGCAGAGCGAATTGCTTCCAACAATTCACCCCGAGGCTCTCCTCCTCCGGCCTTCTTCATCACCCTCCAAAAAAGAGAGTGGTTGAAATGACCGCCCCCGTTGTTGCGGACGGCAGTCCGTATGTCTTCAGGAACATCCTCCATGGCAGTGAGCAGTTCAGCAAGAGGTTTGGCCTGCAACTCCGCGTGTTTTTGCAATGCAGAGTTCAGCTTGTCAACATACGCCGCATGGTGTTTGCCGTGATGGATTTCCATTGTCTTCGCGTCAATGTAAGGTTCCAGAACATCGAGTTCATACGGTAATTGCGGTAGTTGATGCATGTCCCTGCGCTCCTTTCTTGGATGCGAGCTGTTAGTTTCTATTGACGCTTGAAGGCCCGCATCCTGAGTTCCAGCACTCCTAGTTCCTTTAGATTCCGACCGGTAAATCTTGCGTTGCCCCTGTGTCAATCGCTGGATTAATAAGTGGTTTCTATAGGACTCGAACGGCCCTCAGGACCAAGCGAATCAGTCTTCCATTTGTGGGAATTCTAATTCCCTCCAATTTTTCCCGCCCACCTTCATCAATGGCCGAATCCTCCGGGCACCCGGAAATATTTCGGAACATGGCTGCTTCGTGCCATTGGCATCCCCCTTGCTATGGAGTTGTCGGAGTACAGCGTTACACGGGAGATTGTAACCGCAACAATTTCGGGCCATCATGTACCTGTGGCCAGACGTGACGATGACGCGGCGGTCCTATTCGATTTGATTGATGAGAATACTCTCAATGTGCTCACTTGGGCCCGTGAAACATGGTGGTGGCGCTTGCCATTGCCTTCAGTAAAATCGCCCTAGTAGCGCTCTTCGTGATGCATGTCAGGTACAGCTTGCATTGCGTTCATTGGGCTCTCAATGCAGGTATTTTCTGGCTGGGTAGCATGATGCTACGGACGATGAGCAACGGTTTAACTCACGAGAAATGGCGGATTGAGTGAAAGCGCTTCTCGGCGGTTCCTATCCGTTGGGTGCAACGTGGGATGGGGCGGGTGTGAACTTCGCGATATTCTCAGAGCACGCCACGAAAGTGGAATTGTGCTTGTTCGATTCCGCCGGCGCACCCCGCGAATCAGCTTGCATTTTGCTTCCCGAGCAGACTGATCTGGTGTGGCATGGATATCTTCCTGGCATCCTCCCAGGCCAGCTATACGGCTATCGGGTCCATGGCCCCTACGAACCTGCGGCGGGACACCGATTCAATCCCAACAAGATTGTTCTCGATCCTTACGCCAGGGCGATTGGCCGCGCGCTGCGGTGGTCCGATGAAATGTTTGGTTACCGGATCGGAGACCCGGAGGAAGACTTGTCCCTGGATGAGCGTGATAACGCGGCCGGTGCGGCATTGGCAGCCGTGATTGATTCTGCATTTACCTGGGGGGACGATCACCCGCCGCGGACTCCCTGGCATAATACAGTCATTTACGAGATGCATGTCAAGGGCTTCACCCAACTGCATCCTGCTGTCCCCGACAAGACGCGGGGAACATATGCGGGGCTTACTTCCCCAGGACCGATCCAGTACCTGAAACAACTGGGAGTGACTGCCGTTGAGCTGCTGCCAGTGCATCACCATATCTCCGACAACCATTTGGTCCAGAGAGGTCTCAGCAATTATTGGGGGTATAACACGCTGGGTTTTTTCGCTCCCGAGCCTCGCTACGCGACGTCTTCAAGCCCAACCGGTTCCGTGCGCGAGTTCAAAACCTTAATTCGCACCCTCCATCTTGCCGGGTTGGAGGTCATTCTGGACGTTGTTTACAACCACACCGCCGAGGGAAATCATCTGGGTCCCACGCTGTTCCTGCGCGGGATTGACAATGCATCCTACTACCGGCTTGTACACGACAATCCCCGCTTCTACATGGACTACACTGGATGCGGCAATACGCTCAACATGCTCCATCCCCGCGCCCTGCAACTCATCATGGACAGTCTCCGTTACTGGGTGCAGGAAATGCATGTGGACGGATTCCGCTTCGACCTCGCCAGTGCTCTAGCACGAGAGCTTCACGAAGTCGACAAGCTGGGAGCCTTTTTCGACATCATCCACCAGGACCCAGTACTTTCCCAGGTGAAATTGATCGCCGAACCATGGGATTTGGGAGAAGGCGGCTACCAGGTCGGGAATTTCCCGGCCGGATGGACCGAATGGAATGGCCGATACCGCGACACGGTGCGGCGCTTCTGGAAAGGGGACGGAGGTGTCGTCTCGGAAATGGCGACGCGTCTGGCTGGCAGCAGCGACCTCTACGAACAGAGCGGCCGGCGACCCTACGCCAGCATCAACTTCGTAACTTCACATGACGGCTTCACGCTCCGCGATCTGGTTAGCCATAACGAGAAACACAATGAGGCCAATGGGGAAAATAACAGCGACGGCGAAAACAATAACTTGAGCTGGAACTGCGGAGCGGAGGGTCCCACCGAGGATCCCGCCATCCAGGCATTGCGAGAAACGCAACAACGGAATTTTATCGCGACGTTGATGCTCTCCCAAGGTGTTCCGATGATCAGTGGAGGCGATGAGATTGGACGCACGCAATCGGGCAACAACAATGCGTACTGCCAGGACAACGAGTTGAGTTGGTTTCACTGGAGCCAGACACACGCTCAGAGAGATCTGGTGGCTTTCACTCGCTATCTGATTCATCTCCGCCAGGAACAGCCGGTGCTGAGACGGCGGAAGTTCTTCCAGGGGCGCAGCATTCGGGGCGCGGAGGTAAAAGACATCGCCTGGTTCAAGCCGAATGGCAAGGAGATGGATGACAGCGATTGGAACGCCCCATTCGCCCAGTCCCTCGGTGTGTACTTGAACGGCACGGAAGGTGCCGAGATGGACGAGAAGGGAAATCCGCGCACCGGAGATACACTTTTTGTGACATTCAATGCGCACCACCGCACCATGCGGTTTGTCCTCCCCGTCTTGGAGCCTGGAACACAGTGGGAAAGAATCTTGGATACGGCGGATTCGGCATGGTCACGACGCTATGTGCTGAAACCTCAATCCTACAGGCTGCGCGGGCGTTCGGTGGCGGTGTTTCGACGGCGGAAAGCAGACGCCAGGGAGTAAAGTGAGCGATGCCACAGTGCCGTCCACCGGAAGATGTTTCCAACCACAGCACGAAGGATGCATTGAGCATGATGTGGCAACCTACTTTGGGAGCATGGCGACAGGGAAACCTCACTCACTTTCGCGTTTGGGCTCCAGCGGTTGAAAAAGTCGAAGTAGTGCTGGAGATCAAGGCGCAGCAGGCTTCCGCATGCGCACTTCAAAAGTCAGCAGACGGGTATTTCGAAGGATCGTATGCGGATTTGCCTTCGGGCACTCTCTATCGCTTCCGCATTGCTGGTCAGGCGACTTACCCCGACCCTGCCTCTCGATACCAGCCACAGGGCGTACACGGCCCTTCGCAGATCATCGATCCAACTGAATTCTCCTGGACCGATCAGGATTGGACGGCGGTCGGACTTGAGGATCTGATCCTTTACGAATTGCATGTGGGAACGTTTACAGAGGAGGGCACTTTTGCCGCTGCCGCTGAACGTCTTCCGCTGCTGCGCGAATTGGGCATCACCGCGGTGGAGCTGATGCCCGTAGGGGACTTCGCTGGTGACCGCAATTGGGGTTACGACGGCGTGGCGTTGTTTGCTCCAGCCCGCTGCTATGGAACGCCCGATGGCTTACGGCGATTTGTAGATGAAGCACACCGGTTAGGCTTGGCGGTTTTCATGGATGTGGTATACAACCACTTCGGCCCGGACGGTGCCTATGCAGGTGTCTTCAGCCCCTGGTACTTTTCCAAGCGCCATAAGAGTCCCTGGGGAGCAAGCATTAACTTTGACGGGCCTCAGAGCGCTCCGGTGCGCCATTTTTTTATTGAAAACGCACTGCATTGGATTCACGAGTATCACTTGGATGGCCTGCGTCTCGATGCCGCCCACGCCATCGTTGACGAGAGCCCGCGTCATTTTCTGGGGGAGCTCGCTGCCGCCGTCCGGAACTCCCTGCAGGATTCCCGCAGGCAGGTTCTGGTGATCGCCGAAGATGTCCGAAATTTGGCCCGAATGGTACAGCCAGAAGCACAAGGAGGCTGGGGATTGGATGGAGTTTGGTCCGACGATTTCCACCACCAGATGCGACGGTGCCTTACGGGAGATCGCGACGGGTATTTCCGGGACTTTGAAGGAACGACGCGTGATATTTCCGTGACTGCAGAGAAAGGCTGGTTTTATTGCGGCCAATTCGCCGAATATTTCCGCCAGCCACGGGGCACCGATTCGGGAGGCATTGAGCCTTCACAGTTTGTCTTCTTCTTGCAAAATCATGACCAGGTGGGAAATCGTGCCTTTGGCGACAGACTACACCACCAGATCGACCTGCCGGCCTACAGGGCCGCCACGGCACTTCTGCTTCTCTTGCCTCAGACTCCGCTGCTGTTCATGGGGCAGGAATGGGCGGCTAGCACGCCCTTCCAGTATTTCACAGACCATCATCCAGAACTGGGCAGGCTGATCCGGGAGGGGAGGTGCAACGAGTTCAGCGGCTTTGCAGCCTTCGCGGAACCAAATAGCCGTAAGTGCCTCCCGGATCCCCAGGACATACAAACATTCGCGGCCAGCCGCCTGAACTGGGCAGAGCGCGAAATGGAACCGCATCTTGCGACACTGCGTTTGTATGCAAGCATCCTGGCCCTCCGCCGCACGGAACCTGCGTTGTTCGCACGCGGCAGAGAGAACTTGGGAATCGAAGCCTTGGATGAAAGTGTGCTGTTATTACGGCGCCACGCGCCGGCGGCCGCGACGCTGCTGGCGGTCATTCGGCTGCGCGGTGAGGGGCCGGTCAGCCTGAATGGAAATCTCTTTGCTCAGGCCGGCGGAACGCGCCGTTGGAAGCTCTTGCTAACAACGGAAGACAGTTCCTTTGAGCCGAATCCCATGCCCCCGCACATAGAATTATCCGGACCATTCATCGACTTCGACAGGCCCGGAGCCGTGATTCTGAAAACGGTCAGCGACGTATCGGAGAACCGCAAGGAATGACTGCCCCCATCCCAGCACGGGCGCCTGTGAGCAGCTATCGGCTGCAATTCCATGCCGGCTTCACGTTTCAGGATGCCACAGCGCTTCTCCCGTATCTATCCCGGTTGGGAATTACGGAATGTTACTGCTCGCCTTTGCTAGCGGCCCGCTCGCACAGCCCGCACGGCTATGATATTTCTGATCACACACGGCTCAACCCGGAACTCGGTTCAGAGGCGGATTTTGAGGACTTCTCCGCCGCCCTCTCGGACCATAACTTGGGACTGATTCTGGACTTCGTGCCTAATCACATGGCGGTCGATCCGGTTTCCAACCGTTGGTGGAGGGACGTTCTGGAGAACGGACCGTCTTCGCCTTACGCCCATTTCTTCGACATCGACTGGGATCCCGTGAAGCCCGAGCTGATGGGGAAAATTCTGCTTCCAATCCTGGGCGAACAGTATGGCGTCGCATTGGAAAATGGGCAGATTCAAATCCGATTTCAAGAAGGAGAGTTTTCGCTTTACTATTTCGAACTCAATCTGCCGCTCAACTTCAGAGCGACCCGCGTCCTGCTCCGACACAAGTTGGAAAGCCTCGAAGCAACATGCGGCCCGGAGGATCCGCATCTTCGAGAGTTCCTAAGTATTCTGTTTCAATTAGATCACATGCCTGGAGAGACCGAAACGGACCCGGCGCTGGTCCAGGAGTGCCGCCGGGAACGGCAGGTAGCGCAAGAGCGGTTGGCGAGACTGGTTCAAAACTCTCCCGTCATTCACGAACAGATTGAGCAGAATGTTCAAACTTTCAATGGGGTGCCAGGCAAGCCGGAGAGCTACGACTTGCTGCACGATCTGCTGGAGTTGCAGCCGTATCGGCTCTCTTATTGGCATACCGCACAGCACGAGATTAATTATCGCCGATTTTTCGATATCAATGACCTGGCAGGAATCCGGATGGAGGACCCGGATGTTTTTGAGGCCGCTCACGGGCTTGTCTTGCGATTCATCCGGCGGGGCGTCGTGACAGGGCTGCGCCTGGATCATGTTGATGGCCTTTTCGATCCTGCTGAATACTTCAAACAATTGGCGGAAAACTGTGCGGGTGTTCCCCCAATTTATGCAGTCGCGGAAAAGATTCTCTCCACGGGAGAGCCCCTCCGGCAGGATTGGGCCATTCACGGGACCACCGGCTATGATTTTTTGAACGATCTGAACGGCCTATTTGTGGATTCCCAAAATGCGCAACGGTTCAAAAAACTGTATGCGCGGTTTGTGGAGAGCGACGAGCTGTTCTTCGACGTCGTATACGAAAGCAAAAAACTGATCATCATGACATCGATGGCGAGCGAATTGAATATGCTGGCGCGGGAATTGAATCGAATTTCCGAGGCGAATCGCCGCTACCGGGATTTTACATTGGATAGCTTGCAGGAAGCGCTGCGCGAAGTGGTGGCGTGCTTTCCCGTCTATCGAACCTATCTCAGTCCCCGGGGCTGGGACGAGTTCGACCAGAAGTCGATCGATACTGCCCTGGCAAGGGCATTGCGCCGCAACCCCGCCATGGAAGCATCGGTCTTCCGATTTATCCGGGAGATGCTGCTCCCAGACAATATCGCAGGCCTTCCGCCGAAGGAATATCAAGACCGCGTGCAATTTGCGATGAAGTTTCAGCAGTACACGGGGCCGCTGCAAGCCAAAGGTCTCGAGGATACCGCCTTTTACCGCCACGGGCCGCTGATCTCGCTGAACGAGGTGGGCGGAGATCCGGCTCGATTTGGCCGCTCCCCGGCCGAGTTCCATCAAGCCAATCTGCAGCGGCGGGAGTTCTGGCCGCTGACCATGATGGCTACCACAACCCACGATACCAAACGGGGCGAAGACGGCCGGGCACGGGTGAATGTGCTCTCGGAAATTCCCGACCTGTGGCGCGCAAACTTGGCGCGGTGGGCTCGAACGAATGCCGGCATGCGCACTCTGCTGGAGGGCAAGCCAGCCCCGGACCGCAGCGATGAATACCTCTTCTACCAGGCGCTGTTGAGTGCCTGGCCGGCTGATGCCGCAGAAGAGCCCGAACCGGAATTTGTGGAACGAACCCTCCAATTCATGCAGAAGGCCATCAAGGAAAAGAAGTTGTATACCAGTTGGATCCGTCCCTCTGAGGAATACGACAGCGCGATGGCGAGTTTCGTACGGCACGCCCTGACGGGTTCCGGCTCCAAACGTTTCCTTCGCCTATTCTTGCCGTTTCATCGACGGATCGCCTGGCTAGGCATGCTGAACTCCCTCGCCCAGGTGGTGCTGAAGCTTAGCTCCCCCGGCGTTCCGGATTTTTTCCAAGGCACGGAGTTATGGGATCTGAGCTTTGTCGATCCCGACAATCGGAGGCCGGTGGATTTTGGCCGTCGCCGATGCTTATTGGAAAAAATGGAACCCCTGCTAGGTTCGAGTTGTCCCGACGCTGCCACAGCAGCAGTCGAGGAAATGCTCGCGCGCTGGCAGGACGGCCGTATCAAGCTCTACCTGACTGCGGCGGGCTTGCGTCTCCGGAGGAAGATGGCAGCATTATTCCTGGAAGGCAACTATCTCCCCCTCTCCGTAGCAGGGCAGAACCAGGAGCACGTTGTGGCCTTTGCCCGAAATTTGGGCGCCCAAAGTATCATCGCCGTGGTTCCGAGACTAGTCGCTCGGCTAACAGGTGAGTCTTCCCTTCTGCCAGTGGGGCAGGAGGTATGGAAGGAGACGACGATTGCCCTTCCCGCAGAACTGACGGAGCATGTCTATCAAAACGTGTTGACTCACATTCCGGTGCTGCCCGCCGGTCCATCGCATCGATATCAAATTCCCGTGGCCGCGGCACTGAACGTCTGCCCCGTTGCGATCCTGCGAGGCGAACGAGAACCGAATTCGAAGCCAGCAAGCACACCGCCCGCGTTAACCATAGGAGAATCATGATGCCAAACGTTCCCAATGATGGGATATCCCCCTCGGCCCGTGTTCTCGCATTTATTATGGCGGGCGGCCAGGGAGAACGGCTCCAGCCGCTGACTCAATATCGCGCCAAACCCGCCGTTCCCTTTGGTGGCTGCTACCGCATCATCGATTTTGTCCTGAGCAACTTGGTTCACTCCGAGATTACTTCCATTTACGTTCTGACCCAATACAAAGCCCAACCGATCATCGATCATGTCCAGCGAGGCTGGGCGCATCGCGTCTCTGGACGGCACAACTTCATCCAAGTAGTGCCGGCGCAGATGCAGATCGGAGCGAAATGGTACCGGGGCACTGCCGACTCCATTTACCAGAACCTCAGCTTGATTGATCAACTGTCGCCGGATGTCGTGCTCATTTTTGGTGCGGATCATATTTACAAGATGAACATTCGCCAGATGGTGGAGTTTCATCTGGACTGCCGGGCGAAGGCAACGGTCGCTTGTCTGCCGGTGCCCCGGGCGGAGGGCTCCGGCTTCGGCATTATGGATGTGGACGAACATAGCCGAGTGAAGGAGTTTATCGAGAAACCGAGCGACCCGCCCGGGATGCCCCTCAACCCCAGTCAATGCCTTGTTTCGATGGGCAACTACGCCTTTGAGCCGAAAACCCTAGCGGAAGCATTGCACGCCACAGCCAGGACCCCCGATGCACGCCACGACTTCGGGCGAGATATCCTCCCGGCATTGACGCGGGCGGGGATGACCTACTCCTACAACTTCTCCCAAAACCGCATTCCTGGGACGGCGGCCGGCGAAGAGCAAGCTTACTGGAGAGATGTAGGCACCCTCGCGGCTTATTATGATGCGAATCTTGATTTGAAAAACGTCGCCCCTCGCTTGAATCTCTTCAATTGGAAGTGGCCCATATTGACCGTGAACTATAATGACCCGCCGGCGAAGTTTGCATTCGATGAATCGAAGCGTCGTGGCATTGCCATCGATTCCATCGTTTCGGCTGGGTGCATTCTGGCAGGCGGTTCCGCCAAAGATTCCGTGCTGGGACGCAATGTATTCTTGGACGCGGGCTCGGAAGTCTGTGAATCCATCGTGATGGATAACGTTTATGTCGGACCCGGAGCTCGTATCCGCCGCGCCATCATCGATAAAAACGTGCGCATCGCTGCCGAGCAATCTGTTGGATATGACCTGGAGGCCGACCGCCAGCGATACTACGTCTCTGACAATGGCATCGTGATCATCCCCAAATCCCCGGAGACGCCGGAGACGCGCGAACGCGATTTGTAGAGTGAATCCTTCCGTAATGCTCCCTGATGGCGTGTCGGCTACCCAACGGAAGCGATGGGTGCCGCGTATTCAGACCGTAGGGAAATTCCGTTCTCCCAGATGAATGTTGGTTCTCTCCCGAATTACTCGCCCGCGCATCCTAAACTTGTAAAGCGAATCAATTGTGCAACCTAAAGTGGAGCACAGGCCCAGTGGTAATGGTATTCCTTTTGCTGCAAGTCATGTTGGCTACCTACCAATCGGCTTCCGCCACCTCGAAAAGGGGGGCGGTCGACTGGGTGGGTTGAAGAAGTCAAAATTTGTTACGGAGGATATGGGTAATGAATAGCAAGAGAAAGCTAGCCGTACTGGGATTGTCAATCCTGTCCATGAGTCTATTCGTATTTGTTCCTAAGATTTGGGGATGGGAATCCGGCCGCATGACGGGTGGCGGGAGTATTTTTACTGGTGAGGACGACCACTATGTTCCAGCGGGCACGCGGATCACGCATGGCTTCGAACTTCACTGTGGTCCAGCCCTCGACGAACCGAATAACCTTCAGATTGATATCCACCCGCCGGACGGAGGAACGGCTCGGTTCCATCTGGAGCAACTCGATTCGTCATCGTCACTTTGCTACAGCGATTTCGATCCCCGCCCTCCGCAGGCTCCGATTTCCTCGTTTGAGGGGAGTGGTCGGGGTCGATATAACGGCCAGCCTGGATATTGTGCAACTTGGAGATTCACAGATAAAGGGGAGCCCGGTACAGAGGACGAGATATATTCGTTATTGATTTGGAATTGCGACGGAGACGGATCTGGAGTCGTTCAGGTCGTCTCACCTGGTCATACGCTGACCTTTGGGAACCATCAGGCCCACAGCGCAGCAGGCCGACCGTAAGTGATAGAGGCAGTTCCAGCTCAGCTTTAGCGTCCGCAATCCTACTGCCGGGAATCAGAGGCCGGGCGGCTGTCGGCGAGCACGGATTGATCAGGATGGAGCGGTTGGGATTCCCGGCAGGCGTGATACGTTTTTCAGGGATTCTTGCAAAGAACGAAGCGGGCTACCGTATAGGCGTAGTGGCGGCACCCGGCGAGCCGGGGAGAACTACTGGCATCACACTGCTTCGTTACCGTCTCATAAAAGTGCCTTTTCGCCTGCTGATATGCTGCAGTGCCCAGCCGCAAATGAGACGCGGCGATCCACTGACGGAAAGAAACAAGCCGCCTCGCTGTGCTGCGGTGTTCCCATCGCAGCGGCAGGCCCGCGAACAATCGCACAAACTCACGAGCATCCCGGATGCGGGTGTAGCATCTCTCGCGAGAGCGTTCCAGCCGGTTCAGCAGATCCCGCTGCCGGCGGTTGTCCGGCGCCACCACATCAAGTATGGCGAGTAATCCACCCGAACGAAGCACTCGCAGCATCTCTTTGACAACGTTTTTCGGATTGGGAAAGTGGGCGAACGAAAAAGCGCAAAGGCAAATGTCGAACCTGGCGGAGGCAAATGGGAGACGCAAAACATCCCCCTGTACGAAAGCCAGGTTGGTAGAAGCTGCCAGCCGGTGGCCACGTCGCCGGGCAAAGTGCAGCATCGTCTCTGCGAGATCGAGACCGACTACTGTGGTCGCCTGGCGGGAAAGTTCTAACGAATACGTTCCCGGACCGCAGGCAACGTCAAGAATGTTCGCATTCCGTAGCCGCGGTACCCATGCCAAATCTTTCCAACGACGGCTGCGGCAACTGGCGACTCTCCGGGCGTACCGCTCGCTAATGCCATCAAATTCTTTTCGAACTAGATTTTGTTGGTTCTGGGGGGAGCCATCGGCCTTGTCGAGACTTTGCATCCGGGTGGTTCCTCGATCTCGGCGCCGCTCCGATTTCCGTTTCGTTGGTTGATCCTGACCGCACTCCGAATCTGCTCCAGCAACCAATGTCGGGAGTCGTCAGGGCGACTTTGCGCCTTTCACTTCTCTGCCCGTGACCCAGCAGGGAGGATCGCTGGCCGGGAATGATTCTTGAGAGGCTTCATCCACCAGGTCCAACACATCCTCTGATTCCGTGGGCTGCGCGGGCACCTCAGTACTTTCGTGTTGACACGGCGTTCGTGGCAAATTCATAGATACGAAAGAATGCGGCAGAAGGGTCGCCAGTCAAACCGGCGACCGCCCCTGTATGATCCGGATCAAAACCACGGCAATCGCCAGCACCAGCAACAGATGGATAAAACCGCCCAGCGTGTAAGAACTAACCATGCCGAGCAGCCATAGGACGAGCAGAATCGCAAAAATCGTCATGAGCATGACATCCTCCTCTCCATGGGCGACATTATCGTGGGGGCGGGCTGCCCTCAGTCTGGTTCTGCGCGCCAATCGGGGGCGCCTCGACTTGAAGATTGTTGTTGATACGCACTACGCCAGCCACGCTTTGGGCTACCTGTTCGGCCCGGTTCCTGACTTCTTCGCTCTCTACCTGGCCCGCCAGCGTGACGATGCCGTTGGTGGTATTGACTTCGATATTCGTCACAGTCGAAGGCACAACATCGGATGCCAGTTTCGCTTTCACCTGTGCAGTGATCGTAATATCGTCTACCTGTCGGCGTGGGGACTGTGCCGTCCCACACCCCGTCGCCAGGATGGCTGTCGCCACCAGTGCAACAAAGCAAACGGATTGAAAGATCATCGTTTTCATATTCAACCTCACATGTGCGTTTCTACCCTGGGTGGTTCATCAAGAGAAACCAGGAACTCTGCAATTTCACGTTCGGCTTCCTCACGGAGGATGCCATACTTCTCCTGAAGCCTGCCGACAAGTTGCTCACGTCTTCCTTTGATAACGTCGACGTCATCTTCGGTAAACCTTCCCCACCGTTCCCTGACTTCTCCCTTGAACTGCTTCCAATTCCCTTCGAGTTGATCCCAGTTCATAGTCGGTGTGTCCTTTCCATGCGAAACTCGTTAATAATTTTGTGCGGGTACTGGCGCGGTCTTTTCGGCATCCTTGCCTTTGCCGACCGCGGAACCTAGCCCGCTTTTCTCCGCGCAGGAGTTGGCAACATGCTTGATTTGGGCGACCTTGAAGAATTCCTTGCCATCCTGCCGGTCCATAGTTCCGCTGAGCTGTACCATGTGATCCGTGTGTTTGGTCAACTCTGCTGGGCCCTGCACGGTGATTTCCTGTTTGGTTCCCTGCCGCCGCAGCAGGTACTCCGGAGAAGCTGCCTTGCTCACAATCCCTGTGAGAGCTCCTACCGTCGAATTTCCCTTCATCAGGCAACCCATTAGCGTCGCTTTCTTGCCCATGCTCCATTGCCAGTCCGTTGACTGTTTCTCTGCCTGGGCCGTCCGCGGCGACGTTGTAGTTTGTTCAGGCATTTGTTGCTTAGGCGTCTGTTGTCCAGGCGTTCCGTATTGCCCAAACAGCGCTGTCCCAAAGGGGAGAAGGATTGTGGCTGCGATCAAAGTAATGAGTCGTGTCATACCACCCTCCTAATAATTTATTCGATCAAGCGAACTCAATCCCACCTACCTCACACGCGGTTCACGGTCAGCGGCGCTTACAAGCTTCTCCGCCAGCGCCGGAGCTCATCAGCTGCTTGTCTCTAGTGTCCTGAGTCATTAATTCGTCGTATACATTTTCCGGGCGTCTGCGTCTAACATGGCAGGAGA
>Ga0156170_1139_pt1 | contig 39838 bp, 37 predicted proteins | sample RifCSPlowO2_12_FD_107823 | JGI IMG/M metagenome (GOLD analysis project Ga0156170, IMG submission 107823) | Acidobacteria bacterium RIFCSPLOWO2_12_FULL_54_10
TGTCGTGAAGCATCTGGCGGGACACCCCCAGAGCTTTCGCCGCTGCGGTCACGGACAGGCCGACAGACGGCAGGATATCTTCCTTGATGATCTCGCCCGGATGGACGGGCGGCAGTCCGTTCTTTCTCTCCATAACTTCCTCCTTAATGGTAGTCTTCCAAATCGACATCCCAGGCGTTTTCGCCCAACCAGCCGAAGGTGATCCGGTAATTCCCTGTCACGCGCACCGACCAGCGTTTCGGGTTGCCTTGCAGCCCGTGTAAGCGAAACCCTGCGATGTTCATGTCATCGGGCTGCTCCGCTGCTTCCAGCAATTGCAGGATGCGCACGCACTTCCTGATATGGCCGGCGCCGATCCGGCGTGACTTGCCGGTGCGATGGATCTCATCAAGCCCTTTATGCCTGAAGCCACCGATCATTCCTTCAGCGTAAAGGTTTTAGTTTACAGTGTCAACTAAACGGTTGTCTCTTTTGGAAATGCCCGGGATAGACGAGGAAGCCCGGAGACTGACGGGACGTTTCCCACCGCTCGGCAAGGCAGGTTAGAATGGAAAATTCGATTTTCATTCTTGTTATGCTAAAGGAATTATTATGGACCCTTACCTCATCATCGCCTTCGGATCAGCCCTGGGCGGGGCGTTGCGTCACGGCGTCAATGTAACCAGCGCCCGGCTGCTCGGCGACGGCTGGCCTTACGGAACCCTTATCGTCAACGTCGCCGGATCATTTGCTATGGGCTTGATCGCGGAGTATTTCGCTCTCAAAGGACAAGCGCCCCAAGCCTGGCGTCTATTTCTGACCACCGGTATTTTGGGCGGCTTCACAACCTTTTCTGCATTTTCTCTTGATATCGCATTGTTTTACGAGCGAGGCCAGTGGGCCTCTGCGCTCATTTACGCTGGTTCCTCCGTCATCATTTCCATCATCGCTCTTTTTGCTGGTTTGAGCTTGATCCGCCACCTATAAACCCTAGCATCGACCATCCATTTGACGGCAGGCCGCATCTCACCTAAACTGAAACTATTAGCACGAAAAGTTCCATCGAAAGGCAGCGCCCCTTGGGCTTCAACAGCATTCAAAAGCCTTTATCGTGGCTCGCACTAGGGTGCCTGCTCGCGCTTAGCCCTATTTGCCTGGTAGCTCAGGAAATTACGGTCGGGCCGAGCCTCCAGGTCTTTACGGTTCTGGCTTCCATCCAGGCTGTTGCTCAAAGCGATGCCGATCTGGACCCCTTCGGCTCTCCGCTTGGTTCCGCGATTGGCCAGGAACTCACCGGAAAAGACATCCCCATCCTTCCCGCCTTGCGGGATTTTTACATGTCCCACAAACAGTCTGACCCGTTGCGCGAACAGAGCCAGTATGTGTCCCTGGCGCTGTTTCTTGGCGACGCTCCATTTTTTGATTTAAGCGAGAACCCTTCCACGCTGCCGCAGGAGGTCTGGGATTTGCGCGACATGGTTCCTCTGGTCGTTGATTTCTACCAACAGGCGAAGATTGACGAGCTTTGGCAGAAGTACCGCCCGCAAATTGAGGCCGACAGCGAAAAGTACCGCGCTGCGATGACCAGAATTATTCAGGAAATGACCGGTTACTTGCGCATGGACCCCACGGAATTCCGCAGCCGTAATTTTTCCGTCCTGATGAATCCATTCGCGGCTTCCAATCTCACCGATTCCAGAATTTATGAGAACAGATATTATCTGGTGGTCGGTCCTGGTGGCGCTGTTCCCGAAGAAGAGATGCGCCATGCCTGGCTGCATTATCTTCTCGATCCGCTTCCATTCCGCAATCCGCGGGAAATGCTCTCCAAGTCGGCGTTGATCAAAATCACGCAGCGGGCGCCTGCTCTCGACAATGCGTTTCGCGACGATTTCGATCTCTTGCTCACCGAATCCTTGATCCGCGCCGCCATCGTTCGCCAATCCAAGGGTAATGCAGCAGCGAAGCAGGCTGCGATCCAGCAGGCTGTCCAAGAGGGATTCGTGCTGGGCCATTATTTTTTTGAAGCCTTGGAAACTTTTGAAAGGCAACCGGTGGGTATGCGCCTTTATTTCCCCGATATGGTGGACGAGATCAATGTTGCGGACGAGGAGAAGCGTTTGTCAGCGGTGCAGTTCCTCGCCGTTCCTCCCAGGCCGAAAGAAAGAATTCGCCGCTCTCGTTTGGATGAGATGACGCGGCTCGCTGAAGACAGCATTGCGCAAGGCGATTACGAATCCGCCCGGCAGATTTTAGCTCCTCTGCTCGAGCAGTACGGGCCACAGGCCAGGGTTTTCTACAGCCTCGCTATTATTGCCAGCCAGCAGAAAAACGCGGATTTGGCTAAACAATATTTTCAGCAGGCCGCAGCTCTTTCCTCGGACCCCAGCATCAAGTCTTGGTCGCATGTCCTGCTCGGTCGTCTGCATGACTTGGAGGGAAACCGGGATTCCGCGCTGGTCGAATACGCTGCGGCTTTGAAGATTGATGATGCTCCTGTGGAAACGGTGGTCGCTGCCCAGAAAGGCTTGCAGGAAAGTTTTGCTCCGGCTGGCGCCACGCCTCCTCCGTTACCGCAAGAAGATCCGAAACCTCGCCACGGCGTGCCCCTGGGCCGCGATGTTCCGAGTACCCCAAGCACACCTAGTAACCCTTAGTATTCAATGATGCGTAATCATTACTGCCATTTTGCTGCTCATAAATTTATTTTCTGTAAGCGGAGCTTTCTTTCTCTGGCCTTTGTAGTTTTGGGGATTTTGCTTTCTGGTCTGCTGGCTTCAGCTCAACAAAATGGGAATTCACCGGCCCCGCCTTCTAATTCCCCGCCCGCGAGCGCTCCTGATCGCCCTGCGTCCGAAAACGCCGGCGCCTTGCAATCGCCCCCCGTCCCGCAGGCGAAGTCCCCGGAAGAATTGGCGGCATTTCAGGCCTTCATGAATGAAAAGGAGCCGGATGCCAGGATTCTTTTGGTGGAAGATTATCTCCTCGATTTCCCTGAATCCGAATTGAAAGAATTTGCATTTCAGTCCGCCGCGGAAGCTTATCAGGCAAAAAATGATTTCCCCCATGTCATCACCTACGGTGAACTGGCCCTGGCGGAAAATAAAAACAACGTGGTCGCTCTGCTTATTTTGGCAACCGCATTAACCGAGAGAACCGAGAGAACCGATCCGGATCGGGACGAAAATTTCGAGCATGCAAAAACGTACGCCGAGCGCGTGCTTGAAATTTTGAAGGCCATGTCCAAGCCTTCCCACCTTGCGGATGAATTGTGGACGCGCAATAGAAACGATGCAGAAGCCTCGGCTTATTCTGCCTTGGGCATGGCTTTTATGATTCGCGAGCAATACGATCAGGCAGAATCGCATTTCCGTCAAGCCGTGTCTCTTGCGGTGCGTCCGGAGCCGGTTCTTCACTACCGGCTGGGCCTGGCTTGTTTTTATGCAAGAAAATATGACTCCGCCCTCGAAGCTCTTCAGAAGTCCGACGAGCAAGGCGGTGTGAAGCTCGCTAACCCTGATGGCTCCACTCGGGACTTGGTTGAAGAAGCAATGGATTTTGTTATACGGGGTCGCGATGGCTGGGAGGAGCCACCATCGGATAAGCCTTTGCCTCCTCCGCCTGAACCAACGAACCAATGATGTTTGATAACATTGTGGCCGAGCCATATGCAATTTGCTAACGAGAATCTTGCCGAACTGGAAAATACAGTTGGTCACGTCTTCAACGATATTGGTTTGTTGACAAGGGCCGTCACTCACAGTTCTTTCTGTCGCAGTGCTTCAGGCCAGGCAGGAGAGCAATCCAATGAGCAGATGGAATTTCTTGGGGATTCCATCTTAGGTTTTATCGTAAGTGATGCCTTGGTATCTCTTTTCCCCGATGAATCCGAAGGGCAGCTATCCAAAAGAAAAGCTCGGATCGTCAGCGCCTCGCATTTATATCATGCTGCAAGAAGGTTGAACTTGGGTCACCACCTGCGCTTAGGAAAGGGTGAAGAGAAATCCGGCGGCAGGACTAAACCGGGTTTGCTGGCGGATGCTTTTGAAGCTTTAGTTGCATCCATTTATCTCGATGGCGGTTTGGAGCCGGCAAGGAGATTAGTCCAGAACTGTTTGCTAGAATCGATTCCATCCCCTATTAGCGCGGACAGCGACTGCAAAACAGCCCTGCAAGAATTTCTGCAAGGACGGCGGTTGCCTCCTCCAAAATATGTGGTTGTGGAGGAAAAGGGCCCGGAACACGATAAGATATTTACTGTGCAGGTTTTCATCGGTGAAACGCGGCTTGCGCAAGCGGAAGGCCCGACAAAGAAAACGGCCCAACAGGCAGCCGCTCGCATAGCGCTCAGTGATTTGAGGAGCAGGCAGATTGAAGCAAAATAAATCAGAGAACGTTGAAACAGAAGTAGCTGCGGAAGAAACGTCGAGGAAATCGACGGCCAGAGAGTATCTGGAATCTCTTGTGGTTACAGTGATACTCGCTTTGTACGGAACAACTTTTTTAATTCAGGCTTTTAAGATTCCATCGAGTTCCATGGAAGATACCCTGCTCATCGGCGATCATCTAATGGTTGATAAAGTTAGCTTCGCTCCAGCCCCTTTTTTACGGGGGATTCTTCCCTATGACGAAATCAAGCGGGATCAAATCATCGTCTTTCGCTACCCCCTGGATCCGAAAACCTATTTTGTGAAACGTGTCATTGGACTGCCTGGCGACCGCATTCATCTGAAGAATAAAATGGTTTACCGAAACAATGTGCAATTAAACGAACCTCATGCTGTTCATAAAAGTTCTGAGATCGAGGAGTATCGAGATAATTTCCCTAGTCCCTTTTTGACCGCCGCATTCCCCGACTGGGCTAGCAATTGGGTGGAGCACATTGAAGATGGAGACATTGTGGTTCCTCCAGGACAATATTTCGTCATGGGAGATAATCGGGACTTCAGCTCTGATAGCCGTTATTGGGGTTTGGTTCCCAGGGAAAATATTGTCGGCAACCCACTCCTGATATACTGGTCTTTTGAAACTTCCAGCGAAGAGTATCAACGCACAGCTCCTGGAGATTACTTCGGTCGGTTGATTGACATCTCATTGCATTTTGCGCAAAAAACCCGCTGGGATCGCATGTTAGACGTTGTTCAATAATGCTTCCACCTGCCCAAAAAGATTCCCGCTCATTTCGTAAAAGCAGATTCATCTGGATTTTGATTTTGCTCGCTGGGTTCGCTACCGTTGTGCCGCAATTCATTACCGTCAATATACTGCGGGATGTGATCGCCGTATCGCTTTCGCAGCATCTCGGCAGGAACGTTAGCGTTGGCGAGATCCACTTCACGCTCTGGAACGGCCCAGGCCTTGAAATCGCCAATGTGGCCATTGCCGACCTTCCTGAGTTTGGACCAGAGCCTATTCTGCGCATGGAGTTCTTGCGTGCAACACCCTCGTTGATATCTATTTGGAAGGGCCGGATTGAATTTTCATCTTTGGAGTTCGTGCGTCCCAGCTTAAATCTGGTTCGCGATCAAAATGGAAAGTGGAACATCGGCGCTGGCCGAATGGTCAGTGCTTCTCCTGAAGTTACTTCCGAAGTGGAACCGGAACGATTCCTTCAAGACTTGCCGCGATTCCAAGTGAGTTCCGGCAGAATCAATTTCAAATTCAACCATACAAAGACGGCCTTTTTCTTGAGTGAGGTCGACTTATCATTAAAACCTGCGGCATCCGCCAATGAACCCTGGCAAATGCAGTTTGAGGCTACCCCCAGCCGCAGTGACATTCAATTTTTCCCAGCCAGCCGGATTCAGGGCACGGCGGAATTCTCGCCTCCGCCAGCCAGATTGCAGCAAGCAGCGGGAATACCTTTGCGCCTGGAGCTTACGGCAGACAGCGCCCAACTATCCGATCTGGTTCAGGTAGTTTTTGGAAGCGACCCAGGCGTGCGTGGGAATCTCCATTTCGATTCGCTTCTGACAGGCACAACTTCATTATTGCGTTTCTCGGCACGAGCGGACTTCTCAGAACTGCACCGTTGGGATCTTCCACCAGGCTCAAAAGATGATTTATTCACTACTGCCATGGCAGGCGTGATTGATCTCTCCCAGGCATCCTTGAATCTGCAAGCGAATACTAAATTAGCCGGCGACGGGCAGTTAGTTATTTCCAGTCAAATGGATAGTATCTTTTCACAATCGGAACCTTCCTTGCTGTGGAATATTAAAAGAGTGCCCGTTAAATCCTTACTTCAGCTTAGCCAGAAATTCACACCTCACTTGGATCGCATGCCGCTTGTCTCCGGTACGGTGGAAGGAACTGTGAGCATGTCTGTCAAGCCATTTGTGATGGATGGAACGCTTCAAGTTTCCGATGTCGTGATCGCAAAAAATGAAGCTGCTCGCCGGTTTATATTTTCTGATTTCCCGCTTTCCATCCATTGTCACGACATCAACATCGGCCCCATGATAACCACGATGGGGGAGAATGGCACCCTCTCGGCAACGATATTCTGGAATACCCAATCGGCTGAGTCTCGCACCGCTATTCGTGGAGATCATTTGCCTATCGCAGATTTTATGGATTTGGTCGTTGCGCTGGGCGGGCCTCAGGGAAATCTTAAAAGTGTTGCTGGCGATCTCGCACTGAATGTCAGTGTTGTAGGCGCTCGCGAGCGGCCAATACAAGCCAACGGGTCGGCACAGTTATCAAATGCTGCTTTCCAGCTTGATTCTTCAAATGAGCGATTAGTAGTTCATTCCGCAAGATTGCTGTTGCAAGATCGTCAAGTTCGTCTCAATAACTTGAAAGTTACGGCAGGCCATACCGATTTCTCCGGTTCATTGGTCGTGTCGATGCCCACTCAATTCTTCAGCGTTCAGGAGGCAGTTGACCATAAGCCTTGGCAGGTTCAATTCAATCTCAATAGCCCAATCATTGATATTGCAGACATGGAGATTCTCTTGCATAACCGTCTTGAGGGCGCAGGTAATTCTGCCTCGCTGAATTTAAATAATGAGAATAACAGTCTTTACTTTCTGCATAATATCGTCGCCATTGGCAAATTACAGGCCGACGAGTTGAAGTATCACAACTTGTCGATGTCAAATGTCCAAACTGCGCTGTCATACTCCAACCGCATTCTCACCATCAATGACTTCACCGGAGTATTGGCGGGCGGCGTTCACTCTGGGAAAATGTCCGTCCAATTCGGCCCGGTCCATCCTTTCCTTTCCATCGAATCCCAATTCCGTAATTTGGATGTAAGCCAGTTAAGCTCCTGGATTCCGTCATTGCCCCCAAGCATGTCCGGCAAACTGAGCGGTCGTTTGCGTCTGGCTGGAGGCGGCCTAACTAAGGCGGATTTTCTCGATAAACTCGGGGGGTCTGGTACGATTGAATCCGGGAACTTGGATATGGATATTTCGAGCCAAACCACAGGACTCGATTCTTTTCCAGACAACAGGCTATTCATCGATTCTCTTGCCGCAACATTCCAGATTATGCGCCGGGAAATTATTTTGAACGATTCCCAATTGAGCATCACTATCCCGAATCTTACGGTCGACAATCTGCCTGGCGGCAACTATGACTGGACTGTTACAGGTTCCATTGGTTTTGATAAGCAATTAAATCTGCTCGCTAGGCCGGAATTTGGCTCGCAGGAATACCGTTGGGCCGGCAGTTTGTTGGCGCCTCAATTAACACAAACGGTTTCCAGCCTTTTACCTTAGTGGCATCGTCTGTCCTCGGATCATCATCTAATAAATCCATGCGCGTAAATTTTCCAGGCGGACTTCCATTGCCGATCTTCAAACACATTAATGCATTGTTTTTAGCATTACTGTTTTGCTTCACCCTGCCGGCCTCTGCGCAGGAACCGCAATGGGACAGAGGGATTTCTCAGGCGGCGGCGCAATCAGCAGCTTCTAAATTCCAGCTCATACAAAACAACACGGCATCATCTCCGCAATTCCAAACGATCCGTGTCGCCGAAGATGAAGTCAATTCCTATCTTCATTTTCAGCTAACTTCCGCTTACCCGCCGGGTGTTTCCAAAATCCGCATGCAATTTAGTAATGGCCGCCCGGTGGGCTTTGCCAGGGTGGACTTTGATCAATTGATGAACTCCATGAAGGACCCTCCCAATCTGATCATCCGTTACCTGCTTGCAGGAGTGCATTCGGTTGCCGCTGAAGGAGCTTTCGCGAGCAACCAGGGTGTCGCTCGATTTCAACTGGAGCAGGTGACATTGGATGGCGTGGAACTGCCGGACTTCGCAATCCAGTATCTGATGGATCGCTACGTCAGGAAACGATATCCGAATGCCGATATCAGCAAGCCATTCCAATTGCCATTTTCATTAAAGAAAGTCATCGTGGAAGACCGGGAAGTCGCGTTCGAAAGTTCGTCGATTCAGGATTGATTAGCAACAATCGCATTGATCAGCGCAGGATACATTTAGCATCCCCGATGAAACAAGATTACGATCTCATCGTTTTGGGCGGCGGGTCTGCGGGCTTGACAGCTGCAGGCATGGCTGCACAACTGGGCGTCAGGACATTGCTTGTTGAGCGCCACAAACTCGGTGGCGAATGCCTGAACACAGGCTGTATTCCGAGCAAAGCCCTTGTCCGGTCGGCCAACGTCGCTGCGTTGATGTCCCGCGCTTCGGAGTACGGCCTTGGGTTCGGCGGGCAAGTGGACTTCCCTGCTGTTATGGACCGCGTTGCGCAGGTCATTCGCCGTATTGAACCGCACAACAGCGCCGAAACTCTTGCCCGCTACGGCGTAGAAACCCAGTTCGGACAGGCCGCATTCCTTTCCAATCACGAAGTCCAATTGAATGGCAGCACCCTGCGAAGCAGCAAGTTCGTCATCGCCACAGGATCACGTCCATTTGTGCCGCCTCTCGAAGGTCTAACCGACTACCTCACCAACGAAACTCTATTCAGCATTCGCAACCAGCCTGCCCACTTGGTCATCGTTGGCGCGGGACCGGTCGGCGTGGAGATGGCTCAGGCATTCCGGCGCTTGGGCAGCAACGTTACGCTGCTCGAAAGGGCTCCTCGAATCTTGCCACGCGAGGATGAAGAAATATCGGCACACGCCGCAGTCTCTTTGAAGGCCGACGGTGTGCGAATTTATGTGGATGCAAAGTTGCTTTCCGACCGGGTTGAGTCGTCTCGTGTGGGAATAATCCACACCATTACTTTGGATCATCACGGCACTCAGGAGTCAATTACAGGTGACGCGCTGCTTGTCGCTGCTGGCCGCTTTCCGAATTTCGAGGAATTAAATCTGGACAAGGCAGGCATCATCGCCGACCGCCAGGGAATTCGCATCGATAATCGCTGCCGGACGACCGCACCGAATATTTTCGCCTGTGGCGACGTCACCGGTCATTTCCAATTTACGCACATGGCGGAATATCAAGCCAAGGTTGCTGTCAGCAACGCCATCCTTCATTGGCCCATGAAGCTCGATTATCGCGCCGTGCCGTGGGCGATTTTCACTGATCCTGAGATTGCCCGTGTGGGCTTGACCGAATTGGAAGCCAGAAAACAATTCGGTTCTGTTACCATCTTTCGCTCCTCGTTCCTCGATGAGGATCGCGCGATTGTTGATGGATCGAATTCAGGCATGATCAAAGTCATCGCCAGCAAAAACGGCCGGAAAATCCGCGGTGCGCACATCATCGGCCCCAGAGCGTCTGAAATTATTATGGAGTTTGTGATTGCCATGCAGCATGGGCTTTCCGTTGCTGACCTTTCAAACACGATTCATCCTTACCCTTCTTATTCTCTGGCTGCGCGCCATGCAGCCGATGGATACTGGCTCAAGAAATCCTCCCCAACGCTCGTGCGCTGGATTCAGCGAATCTTCGGCTATTCTGGACCCATTGCTGAACGGTTTCGGGGAGATTGACGTACTATCCCCTTCAGTCCATCATCGCTCATGAGGAATCGATGAAAGAGCCATCCGCTATCCTTGCTATAGTTTTAGTAATGGCAACGAACGCAATGCATGCTCAAAGACCTGCTGAAACCTCCGCAGGCAGTGTGCGAAAAGCAATGACAGGCTTTGTATACGATGAAATCTATCTGCGGCATTTGGCTGGCGATACCGGCCATCCTGATCGCCCCGAGCGCCTGACTGCTGTACAGGACGGTTTGAAATCCAAGGGCTTGCTAAAGTTGTTGCTTCCCATCCAAGCGAGAAAAGTTTCCGATGACGTGCTGGAATTGGTCCATGACAAGGACTATCTTGCTTTGCTGCGCCGAGAGGCCGTGGATATTGCGGGTTTGCGGATGCTGAGCACGGGGGACACGGTTATTTCCCCCGATTCACTTGAAGCGGCCTATTGGGCTGCTGGCGGAGTGCTTTCAGCCGTGGATGCGGTGATGAAGGGCGAGGTCGGCAACGCTTTCGCTGCCGTCCGGCCGCCAGGCCATCATGCCACCAGGAATCGCGGCATGGGGTTCTGCATCTTCAATAATGTGGCCGTTGCCGCGCGCTACTTGCAGCAAGCTCACGGCATTGCTCGCGTTTTAATTGTTGATTGGGATTATCACCATGGCAACGGTACGCAGGACATTTTTTACGATGACCCATCGATCTTTTATTTCAGCACTCACGATACCAGCGCCTATCCTGGTACCGGCTCTTCCAACGAAACGGGCAGTGGTCCTGGCGCAGGGGCTACGCTCAACATTCCCTTGCCGCGAGGCGCATCCGATGAGTTAATCCTCGAAGCTTTTCAGCAGCACCTGGTGCCAGCAGCCAGAATATTCAAACCGGACTTCATCTTGATCAGCGCTGGTTTTGACGCCATGCGAAACGACTTGCTTGGCGAATTCGATGTCACCCCAGCGGGTTTTGCCGCCCTCACTCGCGTTGTCCACGATCTTGCGGTTGAGCTGAGTCATGGCAGACTCGTCTCGGTCCTCGAAGGCGGTTACCGTTTGGATGGACTAGCCGCAAGCGTTGCAGCCCATGTTGAAGTATTGATGGAACCCGCTACCTCTGCACAATCCCACTAGCGTTAATGCAAGTCACCTGTTGTAACATTGCGATATGCACCGATCATCAAGTCATCCGACCGGTAAAGTGTATCTGGTCGGCGCTGGACCAGGCGATCCAGGTCTGCTGACGGTCAAAGGCAGACAGATTCTGCGCAGCGCGGATGTCGTTGTTTATGACTATCTCGCCAATCCTGAGCTACTCCTGGATGCCAAGCCGACCGCAGAAATCATTTATGTAGGCATGCACAAAGAAGAAAGGCTTTCTCAGGATCAAATCAACCGTCTTCTGGTCGAGCACGCTCAAGCGGGCAAGCAGGTTTGCCGTCTTAAAGGCGGCGACCCGTTTGTCTTTGGCCGCGGTGGAGAGGAGGCCGAGCACATCGCCGCTGCTGGCATTCCGATGGAAATTGTGCCTGGTGTCAGCGCTGGATACGCCGTGCCTGCTTATGCCGGAATCCCTCTAACGCACCGCCGCCTTTCCTCCAGCGTGTTGTTTATCACCGGCCATGAGGACCCGGAAAAAGAAAGTGCGTCCAATCTGAATTGGGAGGACATTTCACGAGGCGCCTCCACCTTGGTCTTCTTCATGGGCGTTAAAGCTCTGCCGCAGATCGCAGAAAACCTCATGCGAGTCGGGAAACCTGGTTCCACTCCGGTTGCTGTCATTCGCTGGGGCACCAGGGGCGAGCAACAAGTAGTCTTAGGTACCTTGGAAAACATCCAGAAGAAAGCTCAGCAAGCAGGCCTGAAACCGCCGGCCCTCACCGTCGTAGGCGATGTCGTTAATTTACGCGAGAAGCTTCGATGGTTTGAATCCCTGCCGCTTTTCGGCCAGCGGATATTGATCACCCGCCCACGGGAGCAAGCCGCAGCGCTGGCTGCGCCCTTGCGCGCGCTCGGTGCTGAAACCATCGAGTTGCCCACAATCGCGATTCAGGACCCGGACTCGTGGTCACCACTCGATGAAGCGATTTCCAGTATTCAGCAGTACCACTGGATTCTATTTACCAGTTCCAACGGGGTGCGTAAATTCATGGATCGCATGAAAGCAGCCAACACCGATGTTCGGAAACTGAACGGCATCAAGATATGCGCCATCGGGCCGGCTACGGCGGATGAGTTAGCCAGATACCTTATTCAGGTCGATAAGGTTCCGCAAGAGTACCGCGCCGAAGGCATACTGGAGGCTTTCTCTGACGTGCCATTAAACGGTGTCCGCATACTGATCCCCAGGGCTAAGGTTGCTCGCGACCTCCTGCCGGTTCAGTTGCGTCAGCGTGGCGCGGTAGTCGATGTAATCGAGGCTTACCGCTCCTTATTGCCTTCCGGCTCCCAGGAAAAAGCAGAGATCATTTTCACGCGCCACCGCCCCACGTTAATTATTTTCACCAGTTCTTCCACGGCGGAAAACCTCTTATCTCTCATCCCCTCGGAAAATATCTCAACGTGGCTCCGCGAGGTCAAAATAGCCTCTATTGGCCCGATTACCAGCCAGACGATTCGCAAGCATGGCCTGAAAGTGGATATTGAACCGAAGGATTTTACAATTCCTGCCTTAGTTGAGAGCATTGTCGCTGCTGTTCGGGGGGCATCCAAAGGCAGCGGTTGAAAAGTGGCAGGAGTTCTGTCTTAAAATCTCATCCAAATTTTGCGAGAAAACCGACCTGGGCAGCACCAAGTCGCAGCCTGCTTTATAGGCTTCTCGCTCGCGTTCCTTCTGAACATGGGAGATATAGCCGATGATATGAACTTTCAATTTTTCGTTCGCCTTCAGGCTGCCGATTAACGCCAAGGGTTCAGGATTCACATTATTCAGGTCCAGCAGTAATACAGCAAGCGCTCCTGCCGCTTTTTCCAAAAATTTGCTTTCGTTGTTTGCGAATACTACCTCGATGCCCACCCGCTTCGCGGCAGCAGCAATCTTTCCCGTGAAGATCAGGTCTTGGGTGATCGCGAAGAAACGCGGTGTCTGCTGATCCAATTTTTGTTATCCTTCCCGTTTTATTAAAAAAACGAGCCGGGAGGCCCTAATCAATTTGGTGGGTTTGATTAGGTTCCCGGCTCTAAGGACGCGCCATCCTGGGTGGATGGCTTTGGTCAAGTCTAGTCAGTGTGTGTGGTTCCAACGGAGCCTTTTCGCCTCAAGTCGGTCTCACTTGGGGCAGGTACCGTTGTTTGATAAACAGTAGCAAATTTTTATATGGTTGTAAAGATTATTTTATTTTTTTCTACAATAATTGAAATTCATTGATTTTGCTCTCCTATCCGAGAAGAGCTTCAACCCAGTTTGTTTAGAAGGACATGCCATTAAAAAATTGGGAAATCGATTTCGCCTATCCCTATGATAAATTGAATCTTCTTATTCAATAGGAGGAAAACCATGCCTCATGTACAGATCACATTGTTGGAAGGCCGGACCCCTGAGCAAAAACGCCGTGTCGTGGAGCGTATTACTCAGACATTAGTTGAGGAGATTGGAACAAATCGGGAAAACATCAGCATTGCTTTTTTAGAGGTGACCCCGGCCTGCTTTTCACTCGGCGGAATGCTCATGCTCGACCGCAAGAAAAGCCCGTAAGTTTTTTCGCAAGTATTACGTTCTTCGCTTAAATTGTTTGCTGAGCGATAATCCTTGTGCCTGGTAGGATGATCCGATGCCCACTCCGTAGATTTTTTCCGGCGGCTCCATGAGCCGTTCGTACACCAGTCGCCCGACGGTTTGTCCATCTTCAATCACGAAGGGTACCTCATGGGATCGTACTTCGAGCACGGCATGGGTTCCCTTGCCCTGTTCGAGCCCGTATCCAAATCCTGGGTCAAAAAAGCCAGCGTAGTGAATCCGGAACTCGCCGACGGAGGGATCATAGGCGACTAACTCGCCGGCCAGATCAGGCGGAATGCTTACTTTTTCCTTGGAGACCAGAATGTAAAAATCATCCGGATTGAGGATGATTCTCTGGCTTCCTTTGATCGGCTCCCAGAACTCTTCCATGTCGTAATAGTTCACGCGGCTGAGGTCTATGAGCGGTGCATGGCTCTTTGCTCTATAGCCAATCGTCTCACTTTGTTCTTTGCTCCTTAAGTCGATGGAAATCGGCAACCCGTGGCGGATTTCCGTGATAATCGCGGTATCATCTGAAGAATATACCAGGGGTTCTTCCTCGTGCAGCTTGCCCAGCGTGGCGCTTTCGCGCAGCAGCGGCGGTGTTCCCCGGATTAAACGTATTTGATTTAAGCGCATCCCTGAGTGCGCTGCTATGGTAAACGTTCGCGGCACCACCTCGGCATAGAGTTTCCCCCGGTATCCGGACGGAACCCGTTCGAACTCCACGCCATAATCTGTTATCAGGCGAGTGAAAATATCCAGTCTTCCTGTCGTGCTTTTGGGATTTGCTTTCCCGGATACGTCTTCCGGAAGATTCATCTCCTCCACCAGGGGGATGATGTACACGCACCTTTTTTCCAGGATCGCTCCTTGGCTCAGGTCGATCTGGATCATGCCAATATCCCGGATTTTTTCGTCGACAGTAGAATGTTTTCCCGGCAGGAAGCTCGCTCTCACCCGATAAGCTACCGGTCCCAACCGCAAATCCAGGCTGGCCGGCTGCACCTGCACTTCATCGATCGGCGTTTCAGCTCGGATATGCTCTTTGTCGATGTATTCTTTTATTTTTTGATAGGGAAAGACTCCAGTAGTTCGTGACTCCCGAAGGTCCTTCGACAATTCTGGAAACAATAAGTTGCGTGTCATATCAAATTCAAAAGGGAAAAAGCAAAACTAGCATCCAAGAGCGTTGGGGTCAAGATATCTTCGCATGGAAGGCTGATGCGTCCATTTAGCCCCTGTTTACGTGAACGTTAAAATCATTTGCGGATTCCCCTATCCCAGGCCGTGTCTTTTCATTAGAATATATGGGTTGTACATGCTTAGGGCTTCATGCGTGTGCCAGGGCATTTGCGTTATGAACAAACATTTGGAAAAAGCCGAACGCTATTTGCAAAAGGGCAAACTGGAGAATGCCCTGGAAGAGCTATTGCTGGCTCGTAAAGATGAGCCCAAAAATGAATCTGTGGTGCAAAGCATTGCCGACATTTACCAGCGCTTAAATAAGCTGGAGGAGTGCCGCCAGTGTTACGGCTTTCTCTTCGACATCGTGTCTGAAAAGGGGGAGGCCTCCCGTGCTGCTGACTATATTCGCAAAATGCAGCGTTTGGGTGCCGTAGAACCTCGTCGCTTGCTCCGCTGTGCTCAGTTGACGGAATCAATCAGTCCTTCCGATGCGGAAGAGTTTTACCGTCAGGTCTTGCAAACGCCTGGCTCGCAGGACCCCCAAACGGCATTGCAGTGCTATGTGGCGTTAGCCCGTTTCCAGCCGAACTCCCTGGAGAATCATCTGCGTTCAGCCTCTTTAGCTCTGAAGCTGGGTAAGAAGGCTATTGCTATCGCCTCCTATCAGAGAATCGGAGAGTTGCGTGCTGAGGTGGGCCGTTTTGACGAGGCCGTGGAAGCCATGGAAGAGGCTCTTCGTTTGTCCAGTAACGAGTTTGTTTATCGCATTTCCCTGGCGGCCATCTGCGCTAAAGCCGGGCGTTCTAGCCGCGTAATTGAATTACTGTCGGATGTCACCATTGAATCCAATAACTTGGACGCTTTGCGCCTATTGGCGGACGCTAATTTTAAGGAAAAAAACCTCTCTAAAGCCGAGCCGATTTACTGGAAGCTCCTCGATACGTCTCCCAATGCTATTAAGCCCATCATCGAAATGGCTATTTATTGTCTGCAGCAAAATCGCACCCCTGAAGCGATTTCTCTCTTGCGCAAGATTGAGGAGTATTTCGCCAAATCTGGGCGTGAAGGCGATCTGCGTTCCGTTGCGGAAAAAATCAGCACCATTGAATTTAATTCGATTCCTGTCTTGGAGCACCTCACTAGACTGTTTGACCGTTTTCAGATGGATACTCCTTTGGGTGAGGCGCTGCACCGGCTGTTCCCGCTTTATTTTGAATCCAACCAATTCGATCGTGCGGTCGAACTCCTGGAGCGTCTGATCCAGCTTGACCAGTATGATCCTGGTACTTCCAGAAAACTCGATCAATTAAATGGGAAAATCGATCCAGGGCAGTGGAAGGACTTGGCCAGTCGCATGGGGAGAACTGCAACGACCAGCGACATGTTAACAGCGGATTCGGCTGCTTCCGATGATCCAGGAAAAGAACCTACGACTTCGATCAAGCCCAATGAGTCAGGAAGCCTTACCGATCTGATGCTGCAAGCCGAGATTTTTCTGCAATACAACCTGGCGGATAAGGCCAAGGAACGTCTGGAGCGGATCGCGAAACTTTTCCCAGGCGAGGAAGAAGCGAATCCATCTCTCCGTGAATTGTACGAAAAGGCCGGTATTCGCCCGCTCTCAACATCTCCGGCTGCCAGCTCTACGGCACAAGCTTCCTCAGGCCATCAGGGTGACATTCGCGCTTTTCTTACCCGCGTCTCGGATATCAGCCGTAATCTCTCCAGACAGGGCAATGTTAAAAATGTTCTCTCGACAGCCGTCAACGAAATCGGCAAGCACTGGCTGGCCAGTCGTTGCGTGATCGGCCTGGGTGCGCCGGGCCGTTCGCCGAGCATGGTTCTGGAATTTATTTCATCCGAGATACCACCTTCGGACCCGGCTCAGATGGGCAAGCTGGTGATGGGATTGCAGCAAATATTATCGACGCATGGCTCTACTTTGGTTGCCGACAATCTCAAGAGCATCCCCAAGCTGGCGCCGCTTGCGGGTACTTTATCAGCCTTGCAAGTGAAATCTTTGGTTGCGCTGCCGCTGCGCGACTCCGATCAGCAAATCGGCATTCTCATTTTGGAGCAATGCGAGGATCGCATCTGGAAGAGCGGCGAGTTGGCTGGCTTGGAGGCTCTTTCCGAGCAGATTGTTCTCTCGGTTTCCAATGTCCGCTTGCGCAATCTGATGAAGGCTCTGGCCGTCACCGACGAGGAATCCGGCATGCTGCACCGGGATTCTTACATTCCTTGCCTGCTCGCTGAAGCGGAAAGGATGCAGTCACAAAAAAATAGCTTGACCTGTGTCATTATTGATTTTTCGCCTCAGGCTAATACTTCTTCTGCTCCGCTCCCGGATAGCTATGTCAAAGAAATCACCAGTTCAGTAGTAACCCATCTCCGCCAGAACGATATTGCCATCAAGTACGGCCCCTTTTCTCTAGCCATGCTCCTGCCGGGAACTTTGACCAAGGATGCTTCTGCTGTTGTTGATAAACTCCGGAAGCTGACGGCATCTCGCGTTAAACCTCTGCCTGCCATTTCTGCCGCCGTGGCCGAGGCCGTAAAATCTGAAAAAATGGAAGCAGCAGACGTGGTCACGGAGTTGATCAATCGCCTGGAATTCGGACTGGAATTAGCGCGTCGGGACGGCAAAAATCAAACGTCCGTTCTGAATCCCCCGCACACTTCTTCCTAACAGATTTTCCGAGGGCGTTCAGAAGGCGAGTCAATATGGAAATTCATCAAGTGGGGATTATCGGCTGCGGGCAGATGGGTTCTGGCATTGCCCAGGTCGTAGCTTTTCATGGCTATCAAGCTATTGTCATCGAAGCAACGGAAGACCTCTGCCAGCGCGGGATTCGCGGCATCCACCAACGATTGGATAAACTGGAGCAGAAAGGCTCCATTTCCGGTGATCAAAACGCAGCCATCAAAAACCGCCTGCGAGCTTCCACGGATTTATCCCAGCTCTCGGCCTGTGACTTGGTGATCGATGCCATCATCGAAAACCGCGAGGCTAAACTCCATTTGTGGAAGTCGCTCGATCCCATCCTGAAGCGCGACGCCATACTGGCCAGCAATACTTCTTCTCTTTCCATTACGGAAATGATGATGGCTACCAGCCGTCCCGCCCGCTTCCTGGGCTTGCATTTTTTCAATCCGGTCCCCGTGATGACTCTAGTGGAAATCGTCCGCACCATCGCGACTTCCCCGGAGGTCATTCAAACCGCCGCGGACTTTGTCGGCCGTCTCGGTAAAACTCCGGTTTTCACTTCCGACCGCGCCGGTTTTATCGTCAACCGTATTCTCATCCCCTATTTGCTGGACTCGATCCGCATATTGGAAAATGGCACTGGAACCATTTCGGACATTGATCGCGCCATGAAATTAGGATGCAGCCACCCGATGGGTCCATTTGCACTTGCCGATTTTATCGGTTTGGATACTACGGCGGCGATTGCCGAAATCCTGTTCGAAGAATTTCGCGAACCGCGCTTCGCTCCCCCGGGACTATTGAAGCGCCTCGTGACGGCTGGCCGCCTCGGTCGCAAATCCGGCAAGGGCTTTTACGATTACTCCGATCCTGCTTCACCAAAACCTATGGACGAGTCAGGGCGCATCTAATCACAAACCATCTCTCCTTATGACAACTTTCTCTGTGCAAATCACGAATCGTTGCGAAAAGGTTGACTGAAATGCCCTACGAAAATCTGCTTCTTGAAACGACGGAATCCATAGCCCTCGTCACATTTCAGCGGCCCAAAGTCCTGAACGCCCTAAATAATAAAACTCTTGCGGAGTTGGAGGATTGCCTGGAAAAACTCCGCCAGGATGACAGCGTCCGGGTTGTGATTTTCACCGGAGCTGGCGACCGCGCCTTCGTGGCCGGTGCGGATATCGGCGAGTTTGCTTCTCATTCGCAAAGCCAGGCGCGGGACTTTTCAATGTGCGGGCAAGCAGTTTTTAATAGCATCGAAACCTTGGGCAAGCCTACCATTGCGGCCATTAACGGATACGCGCTGGGCGGTGGCTGTGAGATGGCCCTAGCCTGCTCCATGCGCATAGCGACCCCTTCGTCTCGCCTGGGCCTGCCGGAGGTTAAACTCGGAATTATTCCAGGCTACGGCGGCACGCAGCGTTTGCCCCGCCTGGTAGGCAAGGGTGTGGCTCTCGAAATGATCCTCACGGGCGAGCCGGTCACGGCGGAGGAGGCGCTCCGCGTCGGCCTTGTCAATCGCATCGTTCCAGCCGATGATCTGATCCCGGTCGCCAAGGCACTGGCGAAGAAAATCATTGTCAACGCGCCCATTGCTGTTCATTATTGCTTGGAGGCCGTGCATCAGGGCTTGGATGAGACGCTGGATCAAGGATTACTGTTGGAAAGCACTTTGTTTGGCATGACCTTCGCCACGGAAGACATGCGGGAAGGCGTCAAAGCATTCATCGAGAAACGCCCCGCGCGCTTTACCGGACGCTGACATCGCATCGGTTATAGGAGTCGAATGAGCACGTCAGAATGGAAGAATTCCAAGTTCCGCGAGATTTCGGGAACCTTCAATGCCTCAGGCCTTCGCTTTGCCATCGTCGTCAGCCGTTTCAATGAGTTTGTCACCAGCCGTCTTCTGAACGGCGCCGTGGATGCCCTCACTCGTTCCGGTGCCGCCAGCGACGACATCACCGTGGTGCGCGTCCCGGGAAGTTTTGAAATTCCCGTCACTGCCAAGCACCTCGCTGCTTCGGGCCGCTTTCACGCCGTAATCTGTTTGGGCGCGATCCTGCGCGGCGAGACGCCTCATTTTGAATACATCAGCGCCGAGGCTTGTCGCGGAGTCGCTGCGGCATCTCTTGAGTCCGGTGTCCCCATGTCTTTTGGCATTCTGACCGTGGATACCTTGGATCAAGCCATTGACCGTGCGGGCCTCAAATCGGGAAACAAAGGTTTCGAGGCCGCCATGTCGGCCATCGAAATGGCTAATCTCTTCCAGGCGATTCGCAAGCCTTCCACGCCATCCAAACGGAAGTAGCCAACAAGATGAATCCTGCGCAATTCTAGGTTTCTACCCCCGGCCCTGCTACTCTAATCTTCATGCCTTCCCGCCGCAAATCCCGTGAGTGCGCCTTGCAGATGCTGTTCCAATGGGATATGGCGCACGATTCCGTCGAGAAAGTGGAAAAGCATTACTGGTCCAACACTCGCCCCGATTCAGACGATCTGTTGATCGCATTCGCGAACAAACTCTTTGCAGGTGCTGTCGATCACATCGAGGAAATCGACGTTCTGATTCGCAACTGCACCGACCACTGGCGTCTGGAGCGCTTGGCTGCTGTCGACCGCAACATTATGCGCCTGGGCATTTTCGAAATGTTGTATCAGCCGGACACGCCTCCTGCCGTAGTCATTAATGAAGCCCTGGAAGTGGCCCGCAAGTTCAGTTCTGTGGAGTCTGTGCAATTCCTCAATGGCGTTCTCGACTACGTCCGCAAGGAAATCGCCAAGCAGCATTCCAGATAAATTCCCTGCCCCCTCTTCTGCACAACTTTTGTTGAATTAAGTGGTAAAATATAAATGGAAGCTTGAGTTCTTCCCCGATGGTGGGCGGGTGAGAGGAGGCAATATGTATCTTCTAACTCGAATCAAACAATATCTGGATCAATCGGGCGTTCCCTACGAACATCATGTTCATCGGACGGCATTCACAGCGCAAGAAATTGCCGCCGAAGAACACGTCCCTGGTAAATTGGTAGCCAAAACCGTAGTTCTCAAGGTGGACGGCAAATCCGTTATGGCGGTGCTTCCAGCCTCTGAGAAAGTCGATTTGGCTGCATTCCAGGCGCAGTTAAACAGCAAAGATATTCGCCTGGCTACGGAATTCGAATTTGCAGGCATATTCCCCGATTGCGAAGTGGGCGCCATGCCACCCTTCGGCAATCTCTATAATCTGCCGGTTTACGTTGATGACACGCTAACGAAGGACCCTGAGATTGTCTTTAACGCCGGCACGCATCAGGACACCATCCGCATCAAGTACAGCGATTTTGCACGGTTGGTGCAGCCTCAGATTTTTTCATTTTCTTTAGTTCTTGCTGCCTGAGCTTTTCGTCTGGTATAGCTCCTGGTCTTCCTCGCGAAGGCCAGGAGTTCCTTTTTTCCCTGGTTCAGTTTGCAACTATCAGATGCGTTCCACCAGCGCTGGAACTTCGTGGATGGAATTCGCCTTGAACAACCGGGGGTGGTGTTCTACGTCTTCGTGTTCCAGGTCCCACGTATGCGGATGCGGAATGTAGATGGCCCACAGCCCGGCGGCTAGCGATGGTGTTACGTCGGATCGCGGGCTGTTCCCAATCATCACGGTTCTATTAGGCCGCAGCCCGCGAGTCTTGATCAGGCCATGATAAGCGGCGGTATCTTTCTCCCTGACGATCTCCACCCAGTCGAAGTATTCCTGCAAGCCGGACCGCATCACCTTGCTCGTTTGTTCCCCATGCTCGCCTTTGGTGAAAACCATCAGCCGGTGCTTTTGCCGCAGCTCTGCAAGTATCGCTGACACGCCGGGCAGCAACTGCATCGGATGGCTCCTCAGCCGGGTCCCGATTTCTTCAATATTGCTCAAGGTTCCTGCCCCGTCCGCTCCGGCATAAAATCGCCGGAAAGTTTCTTTGAGCGCCTTCAGAAAATTGCCGGTCCCGTAGCCTCCTTGCGGAATCAGTTCCCTCTCCACTTGCGTCAGCACCCGCAGAATTTCTTCGCGATCTGCGGCAATATCCGCAATGACCTCCAGAAATTCCTCAATCGCTCGCAGGAAATAGACGTTGTTTTCCCACAACGTATCGTCGGCATCGAAGATAAGGCATTTATGCATCGCAGTTAGTCGGCATATTCTCCATGCAGCAGCGTATGTAGCATATTATACTCTGTCCGAATTCCGGCTTTTGGCTATGACCCTAAGGTCCTATCGAAAATGTAACCTTTGGTCTATTTCCACAAAATCGCTCCCAGCTTACCGTGTAGTTGTAAGTGAGGCAGAGCGAGATCGAGGAACGCCGGGGGGACGAACTTCCATCTTGCTCTTCCAGAAGGCTGGTGAATTTCACCAGCCTTTTCTTTTTTGATCAAACCTTTTCCATTTGTTGAACAACCTCGAACAGTGTCATTCTGAAACCCGAATGCGGCAATCACTCACCATTATCGGCGGAGGCTTGGCGGGATCGGAAGCCGCCTGGCAGGCTGCGCGCCGTGGTATTTCGGTGGATTTATACGAAATGCGGCCCATTATTCCCACTCCGGTTCACCGCACCGGAATGCTGGCTGAGTTGGTCTGCAGCAACTCCCTCAAAAGCGACCGTGAGCACAGCGCCTCCTGGCTTCTCAAGGAGGAATTGCGCCGCGCCGGTTCGCTCCTTTTGCAGATCGCCCGCGAATCTGCCGTCCCCGCTGGCCAAGCCTTGGCCGTTGACCGCGACCGTTTTTCTTCCGCTGTCACTCAAGCCATCGAGTCGGAACCGCTCATTCGCATCCACCGAGCCGAGTTGTGCGAGATTCCCGCCGCCGGGCCGGTCATCATCGCTTCCGGCCCGCTCACCAGCGACGCTCTCGCCGCTCACATCCAGAATCTCACCGGTTGCGACCGACTGTTCTTTTACGACTCCATCAGCCCTATCGTCGATGCCTCCACCATCGACTTCACAAAGGTCTTTGCCGCATCTCGCTATGATTTCACCCTCACGCCTGATCAGCCCGCAGGCTCCAGCCATGCAGACGGTGATTACCTGAACTGTCCAATGAACCAAGAGCAATACCAGCGCTTCTACGATGCCCTGTTAGCTGCTGAAGAAGTCACCCGGCATGATTTCGAGCAAGCGAAATACTTTGAAGCCTGCCTGCCTATCGAGGAACTGGCGCGCCGTGGCCGCGACACCTTGCGCTTTGGTCCCATGAAGCCCGTCGGCCTTGTCGATCCACGCACCGGCAGGCGGCCATATGCCGTGGTGCAATTGCGCAAGGAGGATCTTCGCTCCGGAAGTTACAATCTCGTCGGCTTTCAGAATCACATGAAGTTTGGCGAGCAAAAACGGGTTCTGCAAATGATTCCCGGCCTGGAAAACGCGGAGTTCCTGCGCTACGGGCAGATTCACCGCAACACGTACATCAACGCCCCCGCTTTGCTATCGCCCACTCTCCAGTTGCGCGACAATCCTCAAATCTTCTTTGCCGGCCAAATTTGCGGCGTCGAAGGTTACGTCGAATCCATCGCCACCGGCCTCCTCGCTGGTATTTGCGCCTCTCTCGTTTGCACTGGTCAGTCACCCATTCCCCCGCCCCGCGCCTCCGCCATCGGCTCGCTCTGCCATTACGTTTCTTGCTCCAACCCAAAAAATTACCAGCCCGCCAACATCGCTTTCGATCTATTGCCTCCCCTCGATGAGCCTCCCGGCTCGCGCAAACTCCCTCGCCCGGAGCGTCGCGCACGTCAATGCAGCGACTGCTTATCATCCTGGGATCAATGGCTTATGGAGATAAATGGCAGCTTTACTTAAAGTGTCGTTGGCGATCTTTGTAATCTTTCTATCACCCTGCCAACCCGCTTTGCTTGCGCTTCATTCGCTGCAATTTCCTCCATAATGAAATTGCCATGAAGCCAAGCTTCCCGTCAGCGATTCGCCAATTCCTCGAATACCTGCGCATCGAGCGCAATTTTTCCCCGCACACGCTGCGCAACTACCAAATTGATCTCAACGCCTTTGCTCAATTCCTGGCCCATCCAGCATCTTCTGCTGCAAATGCCGATGACAAAAAATCGTTACCGCCCGATTTGCCGCTGCCGGAGGATCATCGCCTCATTCGCGATTTTATGGGCAGGCTATATGTGAGCAAGAACCAGCCCGCCACCATCGCCCGCAAGCTCGCTGCCCTGCGCTCTTTTTACCGTTACGCCTGCCGCGAGGGGTGGACCAAGGAGAACCCTGCCAAACTGGTTTCTCGTCCGCGACAGCCGCAGAAGCTCCCGGACGTGATGACCGCCGAACAAACGAATCTCCTGATCAATACCGTTACCGCTGCCCCCTTGCCCGGCGGCCCGCAGCAGGCGGGGTTGGCTTCTCGCGACCGCCTGATTTTGGAACTGCTTTATGGCTGTGGCTTGCGCGTCAGCGAGCTAGTGGATTTGAACCTGGACCGCATCGACCGCAAAGAAGGTTTACTGCTGGCTCGCGGCAAGGGGAAAAAAGAGCGCACCGTCCCCTTCGGCGAAAAAGCTGCTCAGGCGCTGGATGATTATCTTCCTCTGCGCAACAAAATCCTTCTCGAACATCATGCGGAATCAGGCGCCCTGCTGATTAATTCTCGCGGCGCCCGGCTCACCACCCGTTCCGTGGCGCGCATCGTCAAGCGCTATGCCCTGCTCATTCGCGGCGACGTCACGCTGCACCCGCACTCCCTGCGCCATGCCTTCGCCACGCACCTGCTGGAAGAGGGTGCGGACCTCCGCGCCATCCAGGAACTTCTAGGCCACAGCAGCCTGTCCAGCACCCAGAAATACACCCGCATCTCCATCCGGCAATTAATGGAAGTCTACGACAAGACCCATCCCCGCGCTTGACCCGCATCGTTTCCCGGCGACAAATCCGGCAACTTCGCATATTCTTACCCTGACACCGAGCTTTGCGAGAAGGGTTCTTGAGCGGCATGAATCTTAAACAAGCCATCGACCTCTACCTCAAAACCGTCGGCACCTTCGGCAATCCCATGCCTCTGTCTGCCTTCTCGCTTCCGCCGGACGATCTAGTGAATATGATTGCCGCCTGGGAGGACGACTATCATCTCAACCGTCATTTTGAGCTGCTGCCACCTTCGCCTGCCAGCTCAGAATCCGCCTCGTTCTCCATCAACGGGTCCGCGTACACAGCCATTATTTTCCGGGAGTCGATTCTGGATGTCCTCGCCTGACCCCGCTTCCGTTTCTTTCCGTCCTTACGCCCCTTCCGACTTCAATGTCATATGCCAGTTGGACCGCCTGTGCTTCCCTGTCGGCATCGCCTATCCGCCGGAGGAGATGGCCTTCGGCCTGATCCAACCCGGCGCATTTTGCCTTGTTGCCGAATCATCTGGCCGCGTGGTCGCCTTTTTACTTGCTTGTGTAGAACGCCGACAGCGCGGGCACATCATCACCATCGACATTCATCCCGATTTCCGCCGCTTGGGGCTAGGCGCACGCCTGATGCAGCTTGCTGACGCGCACTTTCGCGAGCATGGCGTTGCGCGCGTGCTTCTGGAAGTCGCCTGCGAAAACACCTCGGCGATCCGTTTTTATGAAAAGCTTGGGTTCACCGAACAACGCGTCCTGCCGAACTACTACCGCACCGGCGCCGACGCCCTGCAAATGAAAAAGCAATTGGATGGATGATGTGATTTTGTCAGGTAGCGCAGCGTTTGCGTTCTTCAAACTCTGCGGCCTGTATTTTGCTTTGATTTTTAGTTATTTCTGAATTTGTTTTGGTAGCCGCGATGAGCGCCTTCCTCATCGCGGGTAGTTGGTTTTTCGCGCAGTCGACCACCGGAAGCCGCGCGCATGCCCGCCACGGAGTGGCCCGAGCCGCGCGCGTTAGCAAGCGGGCAGGTTTTATCCGAGCCGCTCCCTAAACGACATATGGATGTCGTTTAGGGAGCGGCCACGCTCGTCAAGGCTGTCATTCCGAATCCTCGCGAAGCGACGGTGAGGAATCTGCACTTGTGTTTCGTCGGAACTCGAAATCATCAGTGCCGAAAATACTTTGCTTGAGCTTCCTACCTCGCTGCCGCAGGCCGGAGCGCAGCGCACAGCAGATAGGCGCTTTTCTTCGCGGATGGAGTTTTCGGTAGGCACAAGCTGCTCGGTACACTCAAAAACGCGCTGATGTTATGACCTTGTACAACGTATCCATCAACTGCTCATCTCCGTAATAGCTAGCCATCAGGCGGTTTATTTCGAAAAAACAAATGCTTTCGGGACGTCCCGTTGCGCTACTTAACTCAAGACAAACGACTGCTGTAGGGGTTTGAAATTCCTTAATATTCCTAATTTTATAACCACGTGATTCGAACTGACTAGGTGCAAGCACTTTCCAACGCGCTAGTGCTTCTCCATTCGTCATATTTGAATCTCGCCGTTGAGAGATTATGATTAATGGGTAATTTCCCTGCTTTCCAAATAGCGTCACCGGGAGCCGCATTAACGATAGTTTAGATGAATCCCCCCAACTTTTGGGCATGGTTACCCAACCAGTAGGCACTATGAACTCAGCGCCAGCGAATTTTATTTGCCGTGAGTGAGTAAGTCTCCATATGCCAGTATAAAGACCGGGGGCAAAGGTGCTTACCACTGTGATAACTCCAAAAATAATGCAAATTGCATTTCTGCTTTTCTTTGGTAATTTTATTTCCATACTTTGGTCACAAACTAAAATTCTGTGATAGACGGGATGTTCTTCCGAACCGTACAATCTTTTAGTAGTCCAATTATTCAGGTAGCGCAGAGTTTGCGTTCTTCAAACTCTGCGGACTGTATCTGGATTTGGGCACGAAATAAACCATGCTGAATGTGCCTTGCTTGTGAATGCTACCTTGCTGCCGCAGGCCGGAGCGGATCCCGAGGCTTTGCGAAGGGCGCAGCGCAGCTTGATTTTCCCCTGCCCCTGATTTTTCGTTTCAATCTCAAAAGTGCTGAAACCCCTTCACTGGCAACACCGATTCCCCCCCCCCGCTCTCCAGCCAAATCTTGCGCCCGCCAACAATTTCCCCGATCCGCGTCAACGCTACTCCGCCCCAAGCGCGCGGCACCTGCGATGCCTTGCGCGCTGCCACCGTAAACAGCAGTTCCAAATCCTCCCCGCCATGCAACGCGTTTTGCAGCGACGCCCCAGCGGCTCGCGGAATCTTTTCTTCCACCAGCACTGCGCCGACACCGCTTCGTTCGCACAGCCGCGCCAGATCAATCGACAACCCATCGCTTAAATCAATCATCGCCGACGCCAGCCCACGCTCGCGCAGCATTCGCCCAATCTCCAACCTCGGCGCCGGATAAAATTGCGCCGCTTTCCCTCGCCGCAGCCTGTTGAGCGTAGCAGCCGCCCCGCCCAATTTTCCTGTCACCCAAATTTCATCCCCTGCCCGCGCACCGCTGCGCAGAATCGCCTTACCTCGCGGCGCTTCCCCGATGACCATCACGTCCGCAAAAACCCCGCCCGGCGATGCTCCCGTGTCGCCTCCCGCCAACTGCACCCCCGTCGTTTTCGCCAGCGCCAGAAACCCGCGCACGAATTCCTTCGCCCATTTGCCACGAGTTTCCTTCGACAGCGCCAAAGATAAAAATGCCAGTCTCGGTGTTCCGCCCATCGCGGCGATATCACTCAATCCTCGCGCCAGCGCCTTATAGCCTGCCGATTTTGCTGTCTGCCAATCGCGCCGAAAATGAATGTCTTCGAGCAGCATATCCGTAGTAATCAATAAATCGTTTTTTCTCGTCCAGCCAATAACGGCGCAATCATCCCCAATCCCTTCCCGCAGCGACAGCTCCTTTGAAAACCCGGTTGCAGCTTTCCCTGTGCGGGGCTTCGCTTCACTCCGCAGGAACTCCACGAACTGTCTTTCGCTCATCCTCATCACGCTTCGCTATTCCTTCTCGCTTGGCGCGCTGGCGTTCAACCTCTCCGATGTTTCACGATCCCACCGCCATTGCATCACCACGGATTTGCCCACCTGCTCCACTGCCACTCCCTCGATCAATGCCGGCAATTTCTGTTCGATCCCGTCCCCTTCACCCGCCGGAATGCTTTGTATGATTTTCATAAACGTCTTCATTGAGTTTGCGATGCGCTCTGCATCTATATCGTTTTCGCAAACTACCTCCACGCGAAAGTCAATCGCTGTCAACCCGCTATCAGCAGACCCATAGATTCTTCCGCCGCCTCGCAAAACCGCCCGCAGAATCGACATCACCAATGTCGATGGCGCATTGCCGCCCAGCATCTTCTCGGCATCTCCGACCATTTCCACTTCGCTGTTCGCCAGAAAATGCTTTCCTGCATCGGCCTGTGCGAACTCCTGGATCGCCGATTCCGCCTCCGGCTGTTGTCTGCGCCGAATCATCTGCCGGATCGCATCCTCTCCCGCCCCCGCCGTGAACAGCGCCTCGCCATCTTCGTCCATCATCAGTCGAAACGGCCGCACTTTGCCAAACGTGTAGATCGTTTGGCCCAGCTCAATTGATTTCACTGCTCCTTGGCTTTCCAGGTATTCGATGATTTTCTGCCGGTCGAAATCCCCTCTGGCTGCTCCCAGCCAATCAGGGCCTATCTTGGCCAAGGCCACCACGCTCAGGTCGCGCTGGTAGACAAAACCCGTGCCGTTTACAAACTCTTCGTAATCCTTATCGACATCCATCTCCGGCGGTTCGGAAAGCAACCGCCTTACCCCAAGATTCCTCTGCAAGCCTTGCACGTCAGCCGCCACGTATACATCAGCCCCAGGCGGCAACAGTCGCAGCAACTCTCTAGCGCTGTCGGTTGGACGCAACACCACTATCGCCGCCATCGCTGCCAGCGCCGCCGCTCCCGCCAGCAGCCAAATCATCTTGCTGCGATTCGGCTTCGCTGGCTCCGGTTGTTGTTCCTCTATTTCGTTCACGATATTCTCCATGACCCATGGTAAATCAACTTCTGCCGCCCTGGATATTCTGAGGTACCCTTTCTGCCCTATCGATCCTTTCGCCATCCCATTGCCAACAGTTGACAATCCTTGCAAGAATGAGGGTAAAATAAAAGAGGAACCACGCGCTTTTGAATGTTTCAACGGATACGGTCAACAGCGGCGGGCATTTGCAAATCAGGTTCAATCTAGGAGGATGACGTGGGAATCACTTTAAGCCCTATAGCAGTCAGCAAAGTAAAAGAGATCATACAGCAGCAGGAGCCTGCTCCTGCCGGCTTGCGAATCGGTGTTGTGGGTGGCGGCTGTTCCGGCTTTTCCTATTCGATGTTGTTTGAATCCAACAGCCAGGACGACATGGGCATGGATAAGGTCTTCGATTTTGACGGCCTGAAGGTCTATGTGGATCAGGCCAGCCTGCTTTATCTGGATAACGTGCAGGTCGATTACATTGAGTCATTGGAAGGCTCTGGATTCAAGTTTTCCAACCCCAACGTAAAGAGCACCTGCGGCTGCGGCAGCTCTTTCAGCGTCTAACCGTTCGCGCGGCGAACTGTTCTGGTCCTTCATTCCGACCCTGCGCCTGTCCTGCTTGTCCTGAGCGAAGTCGAAGGGAGCTTGTCGAAGAGGTGGAATCTGCGTTTTATCCACCCCGCCTGATTAGTATGCGGATTCTCCCCTCGCCTGCCCTATTTTGAAGAGGCGCACCTGGGGTTGCCCTTCGCCGGAAAACCCATTTGAGGCTGGCATGCCCCTGGATCAATACAACCGCGAAATCGATTATCTTCGCATCTCTCTCACCGACAATTGCAACCTGCGTTGCGTTTATTGCATGCCCATCAACGGGCTGAAGTTTCTCCCGCCGGAACACCTGCTCACTCCTGCCGAAATCGCCGCGGTCGCGCGTGCCGCTGTTTCTGTCGGCTTTCGTAAATTCCGCTTCACGGGCGGCGAGCCGACACTGCGCCAGGATTTGATCGACATCGTCAGCCGCATCAGTGCCATCGATGGCGTCGGGGACCTGGCCATGACCACCAACGGTATTCTGCTGCCCGAACTGGCCCGCCCATTGGCAGCTGCCGGCCTGCGCCGCGTGAATATTCACCTGGACTCCCTGCACCCCGAGCGCCTCAGCCGCATCATGCGCTGGGGAAGAGTCGAACAAATCTGGAAAGGCATTGAAGCCGCAGAAAGTGCGGGCCTCACTCCCATCAAGTTGAATGCCGTCATCGCCGCCGGCTACAATGACCATGATGTCGTCGAGCTGGCCGCGCTCACCATCCAGCGCGACTGGCATTTCCGGTTCGTTGAGATGATGCCGTTCGGCAACGGCGAGTGTTCCACTGTCGCCCGCGATCAGTACATTTCCAATCTTGAAATCCGCCAACGCATCGAGCAGCGCCTGGGTCCATTGTCCCCTCTTCCCGGCGATCCCTCCGACGAGTCGCAAAACTTCCGCCTTCCCGGCGCTCGCGGCGTGGTCGGCTTCATCAGCCCCGTCTCGGAACCCTACTGCGATCACTGCAACCGTATGCGCCTCACCGCCGACGGCAAATTTCATCTCTGCCTGCTCAACGACGATGAGATGGATATCAAGCGCCAGCTCCGCGAGCACGGCCCCGATGCTGTCCGCGAAATCCTGCGCAAAGCCGTCCACTTCAAGCCCGTCGGCCACCGCTTGAGTGAAGGCCACTTCACCCGCAACCGCAGCATGTTCCAAATCGGCGGCTAACGCATTTTCACAATTAACATAAAGTAACCCGCCACTTCGCGATGCTGTCATCCCGAGCTTGCCGAGGGATCTGCTTTTCGCCGCAATGAATTAATCAGAGCCGCGCACGTTAGGGAGGGGGCAAGTTTGGTAGCCGCGGTGAGTGTTTTCCTCACCGCGGGCTTTTTTGTTTGCAATTTCGTGCTTTGAATTTGTTTAGGATTTTGTGCTTAGGATTTAGGATTTTCATTTTTTCTTCTGAGCGAAACTGCAATGTCCTTGCTGCTCTAAAATCCACGCTCCGTTTGCCCTCTCCCCCACCCCCTGCTACTATTTGAACTTGTATGCCCCTGCCCGTCGCACTCACCATTGCTGGCTCCGACCCTTCAGGCGGCGCGGGCATCCAAGCTGACCTCAAAACCTTTCACCAGTTCGGTGTTTACGGCATGAGCGTCATCACGCTGCTGACTGTGCAGAACACCTGCAACGTCACCCGCGTCGAGCACGTCTCGCCGGACCTGGTCCTCGCGCAACTTGATGCCGTCCTCGACGACATCCCTCCGCAGGCCGCCAAGACCGGCGCTCTCGGCTCGCGCGAAATCATTGAAGCCGTTGCCGCGCGCGCTGCCGAGTTCCCTTTCCCGCTGGTCGTCGATCCGGTCATGATCAGCAAGCACGGCGCGCCCTTGCTCAATGACGAAGCCCGTTCCGCTCTAGTAAAATATCTCTTGCCCCACGCCCTGTTGCTCACACCCAATCTTCACGAAGCCATGGCCCTGGCCCGCATGGAATATAGTGGCGCATCCTCCATCGAAACCGCCGCCCGCGCCATCGCCGATCTCGGCCCCCGCGCTGTGCTCATCAAGGGCGGCCACCTGGAAGACGAAGCCTCCGACGTTTTATTCCTGTCCGGCGAATTCCATCTCTTCACCGCCCCGCGCACCGACACACCGCATACCCACGGCACCGGCTGCACCTTTTCTGCTGCCATCACCGCATCACTCGCCCAGGGTGATGACCTGCTCACCGCCATCCAATCCGCCAAACGCTTCATCAGCAAAGCCATTGAAACCAACCCCGGCCTCGGTCACGGCTTCGGACCCGTCAACCACTTCGCCAAATTGTAGAGTTTTTATTCCAACTCGCGCGCATAAGCAAGCCGGTTTGGTAGCCACGGTGAGCGCTTTCCTCGCCGTGGGCTTTTATTTCGAGCCGCGATATTGAACGACATATAGATGTCGTTCAGGAAGCGCCCACTCTCGTTAAGGCTGTCATTCCGAGCGAGCGTAGCGAGTCGAGGAATCTGCTTTTTGTGTTGCCGACCCGCGCACTAGGAAGCAGTTAGCTTTGGTACCCACGGCACGAACTTTGTGCCGTGGGTATTTTCCGAGCCGCGACTGGCCAGCCCTAAGCTTATCGAAGGGTGGGCTTATTTTCGTTTTGGATTTTGTGCTTTGAATTTTGAACTTGTTTAGGATTTGGTGCTTAGTATTTTGGATTTACTTTCCTTCGCCAGCCACAGTCTGTTACTTCTTCTCCGGCGGCACGTAATCCGGCGGCGGCTTCAACCCTTCGCCGAAGAAATACGCTTCCATCTGCTGGCGGACAAATTTCTGCGCCTCGCGGTCGGCCAGGTTCAGGCGGTACTCGTTCATTATCATCTTGAGCTGCTCCACCCACTGCCGCCAGGCGTCCTCCGACACGTTCTCGTAGATGCGCTGGCCCAGTTCGTTCGTGAACGGCGGCTCCGCCAGCCCCGGCAGCATTTTCCCCAGCTTCACGCATTTCACCATCCGTTGTGCCATCCGCTTGTCTCCTTGTGTTGTTGAATTTCAGCCTAAGGGTATTCTCTATTGCTTGTCAACAAGGTATAGTATTTCTGCTAGGCGGCGGGGCACGATATTTGCCCTTGGATAACCCTCACATACTGGAGACCGACCGTGAAAATCGCTATCACCGGCGCCAGCGGATTCATTGGCTCATCTTTGATTCCCTCGCTCATCACATCCGGCCATGAGGTTCACCCCATGGTCCGCTCGCAGCAGAAATCCACCGCCGGCACGATCTTCTGGAACCCCGACACGGCTTACGTCAACACTCCCGCATTGGAGGGCATCAACGCCGTCATCCATCTTTCCGGCGAGCCGATTACTGGCCGCTGGAATCCCGCTAAAAAAGATCGCATTCGCAATAGCCGCGTTCGCGGCACGCGCCTCCTCTCCGAGGCTCTCTGCCAGGCGCGCAAGCCTCCTCAATTGCTGATCTCCGCCTCCGCCATCGGTTACTATGGCGACCGCGACGACCATTGGCTCACCGAAAACAGCGACCCGGGCGCCGGATTTTTAGCCGACACCTGCGTGGAGTGGGAGCTTGCCACCGAGGCGGCCCAGCGTCACAACATCCGCGTCGTTATGTTGAGAATGGGCCTCATTCTCAGCACCAAAGGCGGCGCTCTGGCTCAAATGCTTCCTCCCTTCAAGATGGGCGTTGGCGGCAAGCTGGGGTCGGGCAAACAATACATGAGCTGGATCGTCCTTGACGATCTCATCGCCATCGTTCATCATCTGCTGGCCACGGAAACCATTGCCGGCCCCGTCAATGCCGTTTCCCCCAACCCGGTCACCAATAGAGAATTCACCAAAACGCTGGCCAAAGTCCTCGGTCGTCCGGCTATCTTTCCCGTCCCTGCATTTGCTGTGCGCCTGATGTTTGGTCAAATGGGCGATGAAGTTGTGCTCGCTGGCGCGCGCATCAAGCCCGACCGCCTGCTCCATTCCGGCTTCCACTTCCACTTCGCCGAACTTGAACCCGGCCTGCGCCATCTCTTGCCTGCTTGATCGCCCATTTCGGTGGCGGTGCAGTTTCATATTAGGTAACTAGTATTTGGAAACTAAGTTGTGTCATGCTATCAGCATGGGCAGCAAGGATCACCAAAAACGAGAAATCAGGAAGCCAAAAAAGAAGGAGCCTAAACTCCTCAGCCCGGCCAAAAGCGCTCCGCCACGCGAAGACTACAACAAAGCTGCTTTCCGCGCCGTTCAGGAGACTTTTCGAAAAGCCGAGTCTTAAGACTCATTCTTCCCTACATCTCCCTGAAACCCGCAGTCTGACAATTTCGTAAACCCTTGGCATCGTCGTAGGATCCTCTAATTCTGATCCTGCCTGGAATACTGTTTTACAGCTTCAAACTGTGATGTATACTGTCCCAACGATAGGTACAAAAGGTCGGGCGGGTCAGCAAGCATTCCTACGGCGCGTTTCGGAACAGTCGTGTTTCGGTCGGCGATGGACAGCCCAACCTGTTGGCGGATTAATCTAACAACGAGCGGAAGCCTCGCAGCAGAAGCTCAAAAGGAGAAACTATGAGCAAGGTGCGCGTATTGGTGGGTACACGCAAGGGCGGTTTTATTCTCTCTTCGGATGGTAAGCGCGAAAAATGGGATGTCAGCGGCCCCCTCTTCGGTGGATGGGAAATCTACCACGTCAAGGGTTCTCCCGCCGATCCGGATCGGATATATATGTCGCAGACTAGCGGTTGGTTCGGGCAGATTATTCAACGCTCCGATGACGGCGGAAAAACATGGCACCAGCCGGGCACACCACCCGGAGAAGCGACCACTACGCCCGACGGCATGCCCAAAGCCGAGAGCAACAAGTTCGTTTACGATACCTCTCCTGAAAGCGGCAAGCCGCTCACCACTCACCAATGGTATGACGGCACGCAACACCCCTGGGAGTTCAAGCGCGTCTGGCATCTGGAACCATCACTCACCGACCCTGACACGGTCTACGCCGGAGTGGAGGACGCCGCGTTGTTTCGCTCCACCGATGGTGGCAGGAATTGGCACGAGCTAGCCGGCCTGCGCGGCCATGGTACTGGACCTCAGTGGCAACCGGGTGCGGGCGGCATGTGTCTGCACACGATCCTTTTGGACCCGGGCAATCCGGGCCGGATTTACGTTGCCATCTCGGCAGCGGGCGCGTTCCGCACCGACGACGCAGGCCAATCGTGGCGGCCGATCAACCGCGGTTTGAAGTCGCAATATATCCCCGACCCCGACGCCGAAATCGGCCATTGCGTTCATCGCATTGCCATGCACGGTTCGAAACCGAATGTACTATTCATGCAGAAGCACTGGGACGTGATGCGCAGTGACAATGCGGGCGACTCGTGGCACGAGGTCAGCGGCAACCTGCCCACCGATTTTGGTTTCGTAATCGACGTTCACGCCCATGAGCCGGAAACGATCTACGTCGTGCCCATCAAGAGCGATGGGGAGCATTACACGCATGAAGGGAAGCTGCGCGTCTTCCGCAGCCGCACGGGCGGCAACGAGTGGGAGCCGCTCACCAAAGGCCTGCCGCAACAGAACTGTTACGTCAACGTGCTGCGCGATGCGATGGCCGTCGATTCGCTCGACCCCTGCGGTGTGTACTTTGGAACCACCGGAGGTCAGGTCTACGCCTCGGCCGATTCCGGTGACAGTTGGGCCCCCATCGTCCGCGATCTTCCGGCTGTGCTTTCCGTCGAGGTTCAGGCGCTGCCATGATCCGCGTCGTGCTGCCGCCGCACCTGCGCGCACTCGCAAACATCAGCGGAGATGTCGAACTCCACGTCGATCCTCCGGTAACACAATGCTCGGTGCTCGACGCTCTCGAAGCCCGTTATCCCATGCTGCGCGGCACCATCCGCGACGCCGTCACCAAACAGCGGCGGCCTTTCCTGCGCTTCTTCGCCTGCGAGCAGGACCTCAGCCACGAGCCTCCCGATGCCACTCTGCCCGCTGCAGTCGCATCGGGTGCCGAGCCTTACTTCATCATCGGAGCCATCGCCGGCGGCTAGAAGTTGCCCCCCCGGAGGGAGCGACAGAAATCACTCTCCTTTACTCACTACATATCAATTGTATAAATGCCCAAGGTGGCGGGGTTGAAGTAGGGACAGGCATTCCTGCCTGTCCGCTTTTCTGTCTGGCAAGTCAATCTTGACCGCTCTTGGCAGTTACGCGCCCCCTGCCCGAAAGCTCAATCTGTCCCACCCCCCATGTCTCATCCCTTTGCCGCACCCTCCCGCCGGTGGTAAGATTGAGCATTGAACTGAAATTACCTTTCATCTCATGAAACCAACCACATTCTTCTTTCGTATATGTTTGATAGGGTCCTATTAACCATGACTTTTTTTCTCATGCGTTCCGCCCCTTGCAAATTTCCGTGCCGGAGGAATCTATGCCGTTTCCAATGCCATATTCAATAAAGTCGCTGCGCGCTAATCTGCTTCGCACCTTTGCGGTCTGCCTCGCCGCAGCCACCGCTGCGTTGCCTGCCGCCGCTCAGACTACGCAGGCCTCGCCGGATCTCCTGCGCGATTACTCCCGCGGCCCGTCGCTGTTCCGCTCCTATCAGGAGCAGCCCGTCCCGCCCATGGTGCTTGAGAACTCCACGCGTCTCCGCGATCTTGTGCGCGATGGCAAACTGGAACTTTCGCTCGCCGACGCTTTGGCTTTGGCCATTGAGAACAATCTGGACATCGCCGTGCAACGTTACCTCCGCCCCATGGCTCAAGCCGACGTTCTGCGCGCCAAGTCTGGACAAGCTGCTCGTGGAATCTCTGGCGCTTCGGTGCCGGGCGGTCTCAGCGCCGGGGCTATCGGAGCGGGCATCACGGACTCCTCCGGCGCCGGCGGCACAGGTTCCGCCGGAGGCATCACCGGCGGCGGTGGTGCGGTCAACATCGGCCAGGTCGGAGCCTTCGATCCTTCCATGAGTTTCGGTTTTAGCTGGGATCGTGCTTCCTCTCCGCTAAATTCTCAGGTGGTCGCCGGAGTCCCCTCGGTCACCACTTATGCCACGGCCTATTCCGCCAGCTACGCCCAGCTTTTCCCCACGGGCACCAGCTACTTCCTGGCGCTTTCCGGTCTTCGCTCCAGTTCCTCGCAGCAGAATCTTCTCTTCAACCCTGCCGTGGTCACCCGCTTTTCCGTCGGCTTCAACCAGCCGCTCCTGAACGGCTTTGGTCGCCTGCCCAACGAACGGTTTCTTCTGGTCTCGCAGAACAACCTGCGCATTTCCGATGAGATTTTTCGCCAGCAGGTCGTCACCTCCGTCGTCGCCGTCACCAATGCCTATTGGGACCTCGCCGCCTTCCAGGAAAATGTCCGCGTTGCCGAGCAGTCGCTTTCCGTCGCGCAAAAACTTTATCAGGACAATAAAAAGCAGGCTGAGATCGGCACTCTCGCGCCGCTCGATGTCGTTGCCGCCGAGGCCGAAGTCGCCGCCCGCGAGCGCGATCTGGTGGTCGCTCAAACCAATCTGCAAATTCAGGAGACGCGCCTCAAGAATCTTCTCTCGCGCCGCACTGAGCCGGAGATGGACAATGCTCGTGTCGTGCTCACCGACCGCCTGCCCGAGCCTCGCGACGCCGACATCCCCGCTCTGGATGCCGCCCTGACTTCAGCTTTCAACAACCGCCCGGACCTTCGCCAAACCGAAGGCAACCTCCAGAACCAGGCCATCTCTCTTCGCTTCACCAAGAACAGTCTGCTGCCCAGCGGCAGCATTTTTGGCCTTTACTCCGGCTCCGGCTTGGACGGCAATCAGCTAGTGGGTGGCGTCCCCGTAACCAGCGGCGGCACTGGCGATTCTTTCTCTAAAACCTTCGCCGGAGACTTCCCGGAATATGCTGGCGGCTTGAGCCTCAGCCTGCCTTTACGCAACCGCGCGGCGCAGGCCGACAACCTCCGCGCCCAACTCGAAGGCAGCCAAATGGAAATCTCTCTCCAGCGCGCTCGCAATCAGGTCGCCCTGGAAGTCCGCCAGGCTCTGGTCGCACTCGCCCAGGGCAAGGCCCAAGTCGAAGCCGCGCACCAAGCCGTGCGCCTCGGTCAGCAAACCCTTGATGCCGAGCAGAAGAAGCTCGAAGCTGGCATCTCCACCCCTTACCAAGTCGTGCTTCGCCAGCGCGATCTTTTTACCAGCCAGCGCGCGGAAGTCCAATCCGTCGTCAACTACGCCAAGAGCCTTGTTGAAATCGGCCGCGCAACCGGCACCACGCTCAACCGCAACGGCATTGAAATGTCTGATGCTTGGACCGGCTCGCTCTCGCGCCTCCCCAATCCGCCCGTCAGCGTTCAAGGCTTCACCACTCAGCCTGAGGCTACCCGGTGACCTGTCTTCCGTCATCCATACGCAGAGGGCATTGCCTCTGCCGTCGCGCTGCGTTGCTTCTGGCCCTGCTTGCGATTATCCCCTCGCTCCGCGCCCAAACTCCTGGCGCGTTTGTTTCCGACTACAGCCAGGGCCAAGAGGCGTTTCCTCGTTTTTACAAGCCTTATATCTCGCAGCCCGTCGCGCCGCCGGATTTGTCCAACTCCGCGCGCATTTCGCAGTTGATCCGCGACGGCAAGTTGCAGCTTTCCCTGCGTGACCTGTTGGCCATCGTACTCGAAAACAACCTCGACGTGGATTCCGCCCGCTATGAGGTCTTGATGGCGGACACCGACATTCTCCGCGCCAAGTCCGGCCAAGCGCCTCGCGGCACCGCCAACATCCGCGTTCCCAGCGGCCTCTTTGCCGGCGCCATCGGCGCGGGCGTCAGCGGCACGGGCGGTGGCGGCGGCGCAGGAGCCGGGGGTGGCGGCAGTTCCATCACCGGCAGCGCGCGCCAGATCTCGGTCGGCGCTCGCGGCAGTTACGACCCGTCCCTGCGCGTCAATTTCAGCATGGACAACTCCACCAGCCCATTGAATTCCATCCGCGTCGCCGGAATTCCTGTGGTCACCACGCACACCACCGCGATGCAGTTGTCCTACTCCCAGGCGTTCACCTCCGGCTCGAGCTTCAGCCTGAGCTTCACCAACCAGCGCCAAAGCTCCACGCAGCGCTCGCTGCTCTTCAACCCGGACCTTTCCTCGCGCTACAACTTTTCGATCCACCAGAATCTGCTGGCTGGCTTCGGCTTCTCCGTCAACCGCCGTTTCCTGCGCGTCGCCGAGCGCAACCGCCAGCTCGCCCGCGATGTTTTCCACCAGCAGGCCATCCAGGCGCTCTCACAGGCTCAGAATTTGTATTGGGATTTGGTGGCCGCCCGTGACCGCGTCCGCGCCGCCGAGCAAGGCCTGACCGTTGCCGAGCAACTGCTCCGGGACAACCGCAAGCGCGCCGAGCTGGGCGCATTGGCTCCGCTCGATGTCGTCGCCGCCGAAGCCGAGGTCGCCGCCCGACAGCGCGATCTGGTCATCGAGCAAACCAACAGCCAGCTTGCCGAGTTGCGCCTCAAGAACGCCATCAGCCGCCAGGTCGATGATGCCATCGGCAACGCCGCCATTGAGACTACCGAAGCCCTCCCCGATCCCCAGGCCTCAGAAATGCCTGCGCTCGATGAGGCCATCACCCAGGCCCTGCGCAATCGCCCGGAAATGGTTTTGAGCGAAGGGCGCGTTCTCAATCAGGAGATCGCGGTCGAGTTCACCAAGGACCGACTGCGGCCCACTCTGGGCATCTTTGGAGTGCTCGCCGGAGCCGGTCGCTCTGGTGCGTTGCCCACATCGGTTCGCCAACTGGGAGGCTTTGATTTCCCGGAATATGCGTTCGGCTTTTCGCTGTCGGTCCCGGTCTTCAACCGCGCCGCCCAGGCCGACCATACGCGCTCGCGCCTCGATCTCCGCCAAGCTGAAACCGCCGTCCAGCAGACCCGCAATCAGATTCAAACCGAGGTCCGCACCGCCGTCATTGGCCTGTTGCAGACCCGCGCACAAGTCGCATCTGCCGATAAAGCGGTGGACAAAACCCGCCAGACCCTCGACGCCGAGCAGAAGCGCCTCGACGCCGGTGTCTCCACGTCCTATAGCGTTATCCAAATCCAGCGCGATCTCATCACCGCCGAGGCCGCCGCCGTCGAAGCCCGCGCCGCCTTCGCCCGCGCCCGCGTCGAATACGACCGCGCCACCGGCGCCACCCTCACCAACAACCAACTCTCCCTCGACTCCGCCCTCACCGGTCGCTAATCTACCCGCTCCCCACGCTCCGCCTCACCAACAGTTCACGTGGTCCGATTGTCATCCCGAGCTTGTCGAGGGATCTGCACTTGTTTTCCGAGCCGCGCACGATAGCAAGCGGTCGATTTTGCTTTTCATTGCTGCGATCTTGACGGAGCAGACAGGTTTGGTAGCCACGGTGAGCGCTTTCCTCATCGTGAGTAGTTGTGTTTGTATTTTGATTCCGAGCCGCGCACGTCAGCAAGCGGGCAGGTTTGGTTTGATCCAAGCCGCGACAGTAATGGAGCGCCCACCCAGGTTGCAAATGAGTGTTTCGCGCCATAATCAGTATTTGTAGGTTCCTAACCCGAGCCGCGCCCGGACAGCCCTGGTTTACCAGGGCAAGGGAGCGGTTGATGTTCGTAGCCTCTGCCCGAACTCTTTACCGTAAGCTTTTTTGTCGTCATCCCGAGCGAGCGCAGCGAGGAATCTGTTTTTGTGTTTCCGAGCCGCGCGCGCCAGTAAGCGGTCAGCTTTGGGTAGCGCAGAGTTTGCCGACCGCAAACTCTGCGGTTTGTTTTCTATTTTGATTATTGTATATTGCAAGGGTGATTTTGGTAGCCTCGGCGCGCACTTTGTGCCGTGGCTCTTGATCTTGGTAGCCGCGGAGAGTGCCTTCCTCGCCGCGGGTAGTTGTAT
>Ga0156170_1115_pt1 | contig 35314 bp, 38 predicted proteins | sample RifCSPlowO2_12_FD_107823 | JGI IMG/M metagenome (GOLD analysis project Ga0156170, IMG submission 107823) | Acidobacteria bacterium RIFCSPLOWO2_12_FULL_54_10
TTACCCCTCGAACTCGACGAAACTCCCCCGATCCAAGGCTGGAAGACGTTGCCTGCTTTCTTAGGAATGCCCGTGGAGTATGAAAGCCACGCATTGCAGCGCCTTCCCTGGGCGACCTGGGGGCTGGCGGCGGCGGTTAGCTTGGTCAGCCTTCTGGCGTTCCTGAACATGGAGAAAGCGGTCCGGGACTTCGCTTTGATCCCAGCCGAGGTGGGGCGGTACTGGGGACTGACCTTGCTGACGGCGTTTTTCCTCCACGGCAGCTGGCTTCAGCTACTCGGCAACATCTATTTTCTTTTGATCTTCGGGGACGATGTGGAAGACTACCTGGGCAAGGGGCGTTTTTTAATGGTGTTGCTGCTGGCTGCCGTGACGGGCGGCGTGCTGCACACCTTGGGGCATCCAGACTCCACAATCCCTGTCGTCGGGGCCAGCGCCGGGGTTTCCGGCATCCTGTTTCTTTACGGTTTGCAATATCCGCGAGCGCGATTGGGGTTCCTGATCCGGTATTTCTTTCTCTTTCGCTGGATTCGTTTGCGTGCATGGATGTACGTGCTTCTTTGGATTCTTATCCAATCCATCGGAGCCTCGCAGCAAATTCCCGGTGTTACGCAGGTTTCCTTCTTGGGTCACCTAGGGGGTGCCACAATCGGGTTTTTATTTTGGCTGTTATAGAGATGTAGCCTTCCCGCCCCTGCGAAGAGCTGATCGTCAAGGCTGTATTTTCCCTTTGCTATGCTGTAGTGTGGACTTATAGCAATTGGCAATGGAGACGAATGATTGGCCAGCGATCTGACACCCCGTTCGTGCCGATTCTTGCAACCATTCCAGTAAACGCTGCATCGATAAAGTTATACTAGAACCGATCCAATCGCAGGGTTCTCCGGGGCGAACTTTCAAAAAACAACGGGGATGTGTATGAATCAGCTTGCTCTTTTTTCCAATATTCTCAGGGCTTTTTGCTTCCTCGCTGCATTGAACTTGCCCGCATGGGCCGGTTCCGCAGCCGCGCAAGGACAATCGGGAACTCCGGTGCACGATATCCGCATGACGCTGAAAAAGTATGAATATCAGCCCAATGAAATTCGAGTGAAGCAAGGGGAACGTGTGCGAATCGTCTTGACAGCGCTCGACCGCAAGCACGGTTTCCAAATCAAGGAAATGGGCATCAACACCGAAGTAGAAAAAGGGAAGGAAACCGTTGTAGAGTTTGTGGCCTCGCAAGCCGGGGAGTTTCAATTTGGATGCTCGGTGTTCTGCGGGTTGGGTCACCGGCGCGTGAAAGGCACGCTCATTGTCGAGCCTGCCAGTAGTTCCCCCTAGGGGCATAAACTGCCTCCAACAAGGCTGTTCAAGATGAAGGTGGAACCATAGAGGAACCGAAAGGGGGCGGATGGAAAATCCAGAGCCACGCATCCTGTCGTTGGCGACGGCTGTTCCGCCACAGCGCTTCACGCAGGAGGAGACGCTACAATTGGCGGGCTACACCAGCCCCGCCGCCCGCAGAATCTTTCTAAACAGTGACATTGATTATCGCCACCTTTACATCCGCCCATCTGACCGGGTGCCCCACGAAGACCCTGACGAACTACACCATCGCTACAAAGAAGGAGCTGTCTTGCTGGCGCGGCAGGCAGCGGAAAATTGTTTGGCGAAAGCTGGGATGGCCGCGTCGGAAATAGATTGTATCCTCGTCTGCTCCTCCACGGGGTATCTTTGTCCCGACCTCGCTACCATCCTGTTCAAGGAAATGCAACTGTCCCCGCGAATCCAGCGGGGAACGCTTTTGGGATTAGGCTGCGCCGGAGCGTTGCCCTTATTGCAGCGCGGGGTGGACCACGCCTTGGCCTATCCGGATCACCGGGTCTTGCTGATTGCCATAGAGATTTGCTCCGCAGCCTATTTCCTGGACGACACCCTGGAGACTGTGGTTGGCAACGCTATCTGCTCCGATGGAGCAGGCGCTTGCTTGCTCACTGGCACAGCCAATGCAGGTCCCCGCATCACCGGCTTTGCCACGGTGTTGGACTGCAACTGCCAAAGCTCGGTGGGCTTTGCCCAACGACAGGGCAAGTTGCGCATCATCTTGTCCCCACACATCCGAGAGCTGGCGCCCCCGATGATAGACCGCGTCCTCGACGAACTGCTGCTGCCGCGCGGCCTGCGGCGCTCGGACATCCGTTTCTGGTGCCTGCACCCCGGAGGCCGGAAGGTCATTGACCACGTTCAGCAAGCGCTCGGTCTGAGCGATGAAGACGTCTCCGTCTCCCGCCATGTCCTGAGGAACTACGGAAACATGTCCTCCGCCACGGTTCTCTTTGTGTTGGAGGAAATGGCGCGAAGCGGATGCCCGCGCTCTGGGGATCGAGGGGTCTTAATCGCTCTAGGCCCAGGCTTCGCCGCCGAGGCCGCTTTGCTGGAATGGTAAGCAGGCGCCGACGCACTCTATCGGCAAAACCGACGAAACCGAAAAAACCGATAAAACCGAATTTAGCCCATCACGGCAGTGCCCAATTTTTCTTCGCGAAAACTCGTCTCGGAACTGATTGATGGGGGCCATATGCCCGAGGACAAGGTACGGCGCAATCTATTGGACCTCCGCCGCATCAACCGGCTTTTCGGGAGCCGGCGACTTTTATTGGAAGCCATCCAAAATCAGGTCACACGTCGCGGACTCACCCGATTCACCGTCCTGGACCTTGCCAGCGGGTCGTGCGACATGCCGCTTGCCATTCTGCATTGGGCGGAGCAACAAGGGCTGGAAGCTCAAATCGTTGCCCTGGAATACTGGCACCGCTACCTGGCGATGTTTCAACGGGAACTGACATCCTATCCCCGGTTGCATCCCATCGTAGCTGATGTTTTCTGTGCGCCGGTCGCGGACCATGCTTTTGACTTCGTCGTCTGCAATCACTTCTTTCATCATCTGACGGAAGAGCGTGCCATCGAGCTTTTGCGGGCAATGACCCGCTGGGCGCGCACCGCCGTCATCGTCAACGATCTGGACCGGCAGGCAATTCCCTATTATTTCTTCCGACTGTTCCACCTCTTTTTCACCACTAGCTCGATGAGCCGCGTCGACGGCCTGGCTTCGTTTCAACAAGCGTTCCGCATGGAAGAACTGGAGCGAGTAGCAAGGCAGGCTGGTCTTGAAAATGTCCGCATCGAGCGACGTTGGCCGTTCCGCCTGCTTTTGGTATCTGAGCTTTCACCAACACCAGAGTCCCGCTGAGAAATACCGCCCGTGTGCGGGCCAGTAATGCAGGTGACGGTAAAGCCTTTGACAGACCGCCAGTATTTAATCGATTGGCAAGTTTCATCGTCTCATCATTAACTCTGGTCTTAATCTTCTTTGCCTTCTGTTCATTATCGCTGCAGCTTGCTCGTTAGGTGAAAACTCTCAGCGATTGGGCTAAACTTCCCAATGTTTTTTTTGGCTTGCGATCATTTGCTGTAATATATTCAAAAGGAAAGAGTTCCGTAACCATTTCCACTGGGATTTGGAACGGCAATTGCCTATCTTAAGAGTTAGGAAGGCTGCAAGAAAGGAGGTGGTCCTATGCTCCCACATCGTAGCCATTTCCCACATCGTCATTCTGTCCATTCCCACTGGAAGCGATGGTTCTTCATTCTAATGCTGCTCTTGTTGTACCTATTTTTTCTGGTCAGCCATGTAAGTGGCCAGCATGGGGCTCCGTGGCATTGGATGCACATGCACAGGACTCTTGTTTCCTGGACGTCGGTGACGGTGGGTACTCCGCCAGCGGCAGAAACCAAAATGCTGGCTTTAGGGAAGGAGATTTACCGCAACAACTGCACAGTTTGCCACGGCGATACTGGCAAGGGGGATGGAAGATGGGCCAACTATCTGACACCCCGGCCGCGTAACTTCACCCGCGGAATCTTTCGCTTCAAGAGCACCCCGAGCAGCACGTTGCCTACCGATAAAGACCTGTTTCGGACGGTCTCCGCAGGCGTCAATGGCACGGCCATGCCGTCCTGGCAGTTTGTTCTTCCTGAAAAAGAACGCTGGGCGGTGGCATCCTACTTGAAGACTCTTTCCAAGGACTTTGCAGAGGAGGCATCTGGCAAGCCAATTGTTCTGGCTCCCGAGCCTGACATCACCCCGGAGCGAGTAGCTCGTGGGGAGCAGATTTTCCGGAAGAATTGTGTGGAGTGCCACGGACCGGAAGGATACGGCGACGGCCCCTCCGCCTGGAATATGGAAGACTCCTTTGGCGATCCGATTGAACCGCGCAACTTCCACCGAGTGGCAGAATTCAAACGAGGCCATCCGTTAGGCGATATTGCCTTGGCCGTGGCCACCGGCAGCGATGGCACTCCCATGTCCTCTTTCAGTCCCTTGGGAAAAGAGGCCATCTGGAACGTGGCCATCTCTGTCATTTACTTGGCGGAGAATGAGGAAGAAGGATCAGAGCCTGGCGGCTGCTGCTCGATGGGGATGGGAATGAGAATGTAGTAGGACCTGGCAGGCTAATACAGTTTTTCTTTCCTGGCGCAAAGGGTAGCGCCTTTTCTTGCTTCTAAGGCGGGCGAAACAAATGCTGCCATATAAGTCCTGGCGGTGAGAAGGAAGTCCAACTGAGGCGCGAGAGCAACGGGACCCCAAAATCAAAGTAGTGGACCACTCGTCGTGCGACAGCCCCGGCCTGTGCGGAGTGCAAGCGCCGAATCGCTAGGGAGGGTAGAGAGGCCCTATATTGACCATGTCTTTGACCAGGGTCTATGGATCGAGGGCGTGGAATATGGAGCAAATAGCGATTTCCAAGTTCAAAGCCACCTGCCGGGCAGTCCTGGAAAGGGTTCGACGCACGCGGAAGTCCGTCCTGGGCACCCGATTCGGGAAGCCGGTGGCGGAAGTGGTGTCTCCGCCTCCACCGACGCGACCGGCGCGCTGGCGTCTGGAGTGCAAAAAAAATTTAAATTGCGGTTGTGAACGAGCCGGTTGGATGTTATAGTGTTGTCGCTTTGGACGTCAAAATGGACGTCAATATTGAAATCCTGGTTGAGGTGTTCACAATGAAAAAATTAAGCATGTTTCTATTCTTCGCAGTTATGGCGGTTGTCCTCGTGGAAGGGCAGATGTATGCTGCCCCCCAAGCGGCTCAAGGACAGGAAATCCAGACAGGAGTGTTCTATCTCGTCGAAGGACTCTCGTATCGGACCCCAACGCTGAATGGCATAACCAACAGCAAGGGAGAGTTCCGGTATCGTCCGGGCGAGACCGTCACCTTTGCAATTGGTGATTTTGTAATCGGCTCTAATCCCGGAGCCAAGCGGCTGTCGACCAACAACCTGGTTTTCGGCACCAATGGGGACTTCGGCGAAAAATACGGCAAGAAGCTCAAAAAACCAGAGGCTACCAATCTGGCCAGATTCGTGCAGAGCCTCGACGAGGACAACAATGTCGAAAACGGCATAACCATCTCCGCCCAAACCAGGGAGGTGGTCTCGCAATACAAGCGCAGGATTCAATTCGCCGTAAGTGAAACAGCTTTCACCGAACCCAACCTCAACGCTCTCTTCACAAGACTCAACAAGACGCTCCGGAGCCCGGCCCAGGCCAGGAACTACGAGCGCTGGACGCTGCTCGGGGTCCAGGCTGCGTCCTATGTCAAAATCCCCATGCGGGACGGCAACTATGTGATGGCCTATATTTACCGTCCGATAGACGACGGCAAGTATCCAGCTATTGTGACCATAGGAACTTACGGAATGTCTACGTACAGGCGCTGCGCTTGCAACCCAAAAGAAGAGATGGAGAAAGCGGCCGAGCTGGACGCATTCTTCGAAGGGAACTACGCCAATCTGCCCTCTGAGAGATTTGAGATTGCAGACGCGTGGTATTGGGCTCCCAAGGGGTACGTCATTGTCCATATCGATGGCCGTGGTGTCTGCCACACTCCTGGCGTTCTCAGTAATTATAGCGTGCAAGAAGAAGAAGACTTTTACGACTCCATCGAGTGGGCCGGGGTACAGCCTTGGTCCAACGGCAACGTCGGCACATTGGGTGCCTCGATGTACGGGATCAATCAGGTCGCTGCTGCCTCACTGCAACCGCCGCACCTGAAAGCGATGATCACCATCGTTGGGGACGTGAGTCATTACCGCGATATTGTGTATGCCGGCGGTATCCTCAACACGGCGCAGCACCGTAGCAACACTAGCAAAACAACAGGCTGGTATTTTAACTCGGTGAAATATAATCGGTGTCTCGGCCAGAAGACTTATGAGGACACCTACAGCGACAAGGAGACGTATTGGCTCGCCCATCCATTCAACGAAGCGCCCTGGTATGGCACTCATGACATTGCATCTCCAGATAAGAAATACGACGTCAACCCTCCCTTGGAAGTTGACGCGGAGATCAGCAAGGTCGTCGTGCCCATACGAGTCGTACAGGCCATAGAACACGCGAACCATCAGCACACGAAGGGCATGTTTGAAGTCTATCTGGGGGCCGCCTCCAAAGACAAACAATTGATGATGATTAATGGAAACGATATAGATGGCTGGATGTTCACCAGTCTTGCCCTGGAGGGCCCTGATGGCGACCTGGCTTGGCTCGATCACTGGCTCAAAGGCATAGACAACGGCGTGGAAAAGGGAGCAAAGTTTCGATTTATGGTGCGCACGGGTGACGGCGGGTGGTATTGGCGGAACGAAAGCGATTATCCAGTTCCTAACACCGAATACAGGAAGTACTACCTGGACGCTGGGCCTTCTAGCTGGGCAGGCGATGGCATGAGAAACGATTTCATGAAGCTCTCGACCTCCGCACCCGCAGCAAAAACGAGCAAATCGTATTCTGCGGACTATACATCCTATGTATTGGCCCCAGGCATCGTTAAGCCCGGCGGCGCTCAGCCGTGCTGGGCTCCTGGTGTGTCGTTTGTAACCGAACCGCTGCCCGCGGATGTGGTGATCGCGGGTTATGTCAAGCTGCAACTGTGGGTATCCTCGACGTCATCCGACATGGATATTTTCGCCTCCGTGCGGGCGATGGACAAAAACAACCAGGAGATCCCGTATGAACTGATGCCAAGAGGTGGGTACTATCCCATAGGGATAGGGTGGCAAAAGGTATCCCACCGGGTATTGGACAAAGCCAAATCAACTATCTACCGTTCGTGGACCACGGATAAGTCGGCGGATTATGCTCCACTGAAGTCTCCCAATGATATTGTACAAGTCGACGTTACGATCGAGCCGACGACTGCGCACTTCCATCAAGGAGACCGGATCCGATTGGATGTCCAGCCCGTTGACGGCTGTGACTACGGGAGTCCGCAGGGGTTTCCTTACGCTTACGATTCCGAATACCATCGGGATGCGGCGAACGTGATCCACACGGGTCCTGACCATCCGTCGTATCTGCAACTTCCGGTCCTCCCGGCAAAGTAAGCGGGGCGCGGACCGGTGCAGTATCCGGCAAATAAGTGAAGGACCGGCGGCGGCCAGTTCGCAAATTGCGTGCAAGGACACGCGGATGCAAACTGGCCGCCGTTACTACCTAGCTATCCTCGCTCTACTCCGGCTTGGTTTAGCGATGAGACGGAACCATGTTTTGGCTCTTACAGTTTCTCATTCAGAATAGAAGCTAGGTACAGAAACTCTCCCGCCCCGTGGTTTCTCGGTTTCATTACCCGCCAGGTGTAGTTGCCCCATCGGGACCCCACAGATCGGTTTCTGGTCGTTACGGCCAGGGTCTTCGGTTCGACGCTGGTCACCGTTGACGAGCGGCTCCTAAACACAAGGGGCCTCTCCATTCTGGCAAATCGCTAAAAGCTACCATTGATTATTACATAATATAGTGACAGTTTCAACGGTTTGAGCCATCATGTCCGGCATGGGAAACTTAGCCGGAGTGAAACGAGATTTTGCCGCGTTAGAGCGGCGGCGGATGAGGGCCGCTCGGTTATTAGAGCGCGGGTGGAAGGAAGCGGCGGTAGCCCGGCGAGTGGGTGTGCATCGGCAATCGGTCAACCGGTGGGCCAAGCAGTTGGCGTCCGGAGGCCGGGAGGCGTTACGGAAATCCCCTCGCGATGGACGCAAGCCCCAACTGAGCGCGGCAGACCTCCGACGAATCGTGGAGGGGCTGCAACGGGGCCCGGAAGCTCTGGGATACGAAACCGGACTGTGGACCAGTTGGCGGGTGGCCGATCTAATCGAACGAGAATGTGGGGTTCGATATACCCGCGTCCACGTCTGGCGCATTCTCCGGGAGTTGGGCTGGAGTTGACTGTGGCCCGTCGGGCGCGCCTTGGAACAGGATGAGAAAGCGATTCGCCGCTGGAAGCAGGTGCGCTGGCCGGAAGTAAAAAAAAACTCCCAAAGACCAGAGCGCACGATCGTCTTTGTCGACGAGACGGGGCTGAGCGAGCGGGACTTGCGGGAGGGAGCTCAGGCTGCCGGATTCCCAACGGATCTGTGGACCTGTCCGCGAGTCGCTCCATTCATTTGGGCGCGCTGCGGAGTCCACTACGAAGTCTCCCGGGTCTGGCGTCTGCTGCGCTCCCTGGGTTGGACTCCCCAGAAACCAGAGCGCCGGGCTGTGGAGCGCAACGAACGGGAAATCCAGCGCTGGATCAAGAAGCAGCAGCCCCGCATTCAAAAAAGCCCGCCGGCAATAAGTAGCGAGCAATCCGCCGCCAACCCACAGAAAGCGTGCTATACTGAGCAGCTATTGCGGCGGGGTCCCGCGTCCAGTGACTTGTATCTGCCGGTACGAGAACGGGATGTGATCGAAAAGGGGCTCGAAATGAAGTGGGCGCGTTCGACGTGGTTCTTGTTGCTGTGCAGTCTCGTAGCGGTTCTTCCCTCGACAGCGGCCAAGCAGTCGGACCCGCAGGAAGTGGAGACCTGCCTCGCCTGCCACGGTGACAGTACTCTAGAAATCTCCTTGCCCAGCGGTGAGGTGCGCTCTCTTTACGTGGAGCCAACGGCATTTGCGGCTTCCATCCACGGCAACAAGCTTGCCTGCACAGATTGCCACGCAGACATTACGGAAATACCCCATTCGTCCAAGCCATTCCGAACGCTCCGGGAGTTTTCCGTCGCCTATTACGAGGCCTGCAAAAGCTGCCATTTTGCTAACTACACCAAGCTCCTGGACAGCGCCCACTATGCACGCCTCGCGCAGGGGGACCAGCGGGCTCCGCTGTGCGTAGACTGCCACGGCGCTCACTCCATTACCCCTCTCAACAAGCCGCGCTCCCAGCTTTCCAAGACCTGCGCGAAATGCCACCAGGAGATATCCGGCGTTTATAGCCAGAGCGTCCATGGGCGCGCTCTTCTGGGAGGGAACAGTCAAGACGTACCGGTGTGCACCGACTGCCACCGTTCTCATGACATCGCTGACCCGAGAACCTGGAATTGGCGTCGCAACATTCCGCAGCTTTGCGGCGGCTGCCATGGGAATCGGGAGTTGATGGTGAAATATGGCATTTCCAGAGACGTTTTCCAAAGCTATTTGGACGATTTTCACGGAATGACCAGTTCCCTGTACCGTGAGGAGAAGGCTGCGCCTCCCACGATTACGGCGCTCTGTACGGATTGCCACGGGGTCCATGACATCACGAAGGTTCAAGAACCGAACTCCCGGGTAGTGAAAGCAAACTTGGTGAAGGTGTGCCAGCAATGCCACCCGGACGCGTCCGAGAACTTTCCTTCGGCCTGGCTCTCCCATTACGAGGCGAGTTGGAAACAAGCCCCCTTGGTCTATATGGTAGAACTGTTTTACAAGATTTTCATTCCCTTCATAGTGGGTGGGCTGATCCTTCAGATCGGCCTGAATCTCTGGCGAGTGGTGGCCAATCGATGAGCGATTACGTCCGGCGTTTTACTCTTCGGCAGATTATCCAACACTTCTGTGTCATGGTTCTTTTCATCCTCTTGGCTCTGACGGGGTTCCCGCAAAAATTCTCCGAGGGGGACTGGGCCCGATGGATCATCCAGACCTTGGGGGGAATTGACCAGACCCGATGGCTGCATCGGTACAGCGGGATTCTCTTCGCCGCGCTGGTGGCGGTTCATATACAGAGCGAGATATTCCGGCTGGTGCTGCGCCGGGCGTCTCCGGCGATGGTCCCGACGGGGAAGGACTTCCAGGATGCGGTGAAGATGCTGCGGTACTATCTGGGTCTCTCGGACGAGCAGGCGCGATTCGGCCGGTATGATTACCGGCAGAAGTTTGAATACTGGGGGCTGGTGCTGGGATCGGTGATCATGATCGCCACAGGCTTTATCCTGTATTTCCCCATCGCCGTCACTCGTTTCCTGCCGGGGGAACTCATCCCGGTTGCCAAGATCGCGCACAGCAATGAGGGGCTCCTGGCATTTCTGGTGGTCATCACCTGGCATATCTTCAACGCCCACTTATCTCCCGACTCCTTTCCTTTCGATGCGAGTATCTTCACCGGAAAGATCAGCCGGGAGAAGATGGAGAAGGAGCACCCGCTGGAGTATGAGCGGATGCAAGAGTTAACCCGACCCGCAGAATCGAGCCAAGATGACTGATTCGCTGTTCCGCCCGACTGTCCGGCTTGATTTCGCACTCGCCTTTTTACGAGTTTCCTGAAACACGACGTGCAGCCGGGATTCCCAAACGGAGGCAGTCCATGAAGAGATTCTCCTTACGACAGGCTTGGAGCCGTCGAGGGCTTCGTGTTCGGATCATCCTTCTGGTGGGGGTCGGCACGCTGGCTCCCGTCCTGGCTCTCGGCTGGGCCAGTTGGGCCAGATTTGGGGATATGAGGGAGCAACTGCTGGCGGAGCGGCGGCTTCTGGCGGAGAGCATTGCCCGCCACGTGGAATATGTTCTCCAGTCGAACCTGGAAATCTTGCAGGGAACATCCTCCAAGCTTGGCGTGGATTTTGAAAATCTGGATATAGTCCAAGGGCAGGCTGCCGTTAAAGAGGCATACCTCCGCTCTCGGTTGCTGGGGCGAGTCTTTCTGCTGGCGCCGAATGGGGAGGTTTTGTGCGAGGAGCCTGTCGGCAGCGGTGAAATCACGGCGGTCTTGGCCGGCCTTCCGGTCGCTGCAGAGGCGCTTCGCACGGGCCGACCGACCGTTTCGGAACTGGTCTGGGATTCCAGCCGCGGCCGACGCCTCTATCTGCTGGTGCCGATGAGGAACTGGCAAGGGAAGGTGGTGGGACTGGTCGCCGGCCAAATTGATCCGGCGAATCCCCAGCTTCACTCGCTCCTCCAACCATTTCTGTTTAGCCGCAACAGTTCGGCGGACTTGGTGGATGGGCAGGGAATCGTCCTTGCGTCCACAGACCCGAGTCGGCTCTATCAGCAGCGGGACCATCGCCAGTTTTTACAGGGACTCATCCGACAGCGGAAGTCTGCGACGGGCGCCTGCCACAGTTGCCATCCGGGCAGTATGCTGCGCGGGCAAGTTCAGGAGGTCATCACCTTTGTTCCCCTCTCGTTGGCTCCTTGGGGAATCTTGCTTCGGCAACCGGAGGCGGAGGCCTTCGCCACCGTGATCTCACTCCGCCGCCAAGTCCTTGGGTTGGGGCCTGTCCTCCTGGCGGTGGCCGTGCTCTTTGCCTGGGGAGCGGCCCGGAGTGTAACAAAGCCTCTCGGCGTGCTGACCGGGGCTTCCGAGCGAATCGCTGCCGGGGATCTGGCAGAGCCGATTGCCTCGTTGGGCGAAGATGAGGTGGGTCGGCTGAGCCGCTCGCTGGAAAAGATGCGGGCGGCCTTACAAGAGTCTCTAGAGAGCGTGGCGCAGGCCAACCAGCAATTGGAGCGCAGAGTGGAAGAACGAACGAGGGAATTGGAGCGCTTGTACCAGCAGCTCCGCGAGCGGGAAGAGTCGCGCAGGCAGTTGCTCCGTAAAGTGATTTCTGCCCAGGAGGAGGAGCGGAAACGGATCGCCCGCGAACTCCACGATGAAACGAGCCAGGCCCTGACCGCCCTGCTCATGAGGCTCGAAACAGTCTTAGTCGCTCTCCCCTCGGAGGAGCCGCGAAGGCGGTTGGAGGAAGCCAAGGTTTTGGCAGGGCGAACGGTGGATGGGTTGCACCGGCTCATCCTGGATCTGCGTCCCGCGGTGCTGGACGACCTGGGCCTGCTTTCCGCCATCCGCTGGTGCGCCGAACGACACCTAAAGCCTTTGGGGACCGTCGTTCGGTGTGAGTTCAGCGGACTCGACCGGCGCCTGCCGACGGAAATCGAGACGGCTCTTTTCCGCGCAGTCCAGGAGGCCGTAAGCAACATTGCCAAGCATGCCCAAGCCGAAACGGTGTTGATCCAATGCGCCCTGCGTGGCGGCGTCCTTACGGTAGAGATCGAGGATGACGGCAAGGGCTTTGACCCCTCGAAGATGGGCACGCCCGGGGCCGCCATTCGCGGGGTGGGTCTGCTGGGGATTCAGGAACGCATGGAATTGCTGGGAGGATCGGTTCAGATCGAGTCCGAGCCGGGCCAGGGCTGCCGCCTCGTCCTGACCGTGTCCGTCGCCTCGGAGGGAAGCGATGCCTAAAATCCGGGTCCTGATTGCAGACGACCACGCCATTCTCCGAGAGGGAATTCGCGCACTGCTGGCGTTCCAAGCAGATATGGAGGTGGTGGGGGAAGCTGCCGACGGCAGCGAAGCGATCGAACAGTGTCGTCGGCTCCACCCGGACATCGTGTTGATGGACATCGCCATGCCCGGGTTGGGAGGACTGGAAGCGACGCTGGAGATCAAGAAAGAAGATCCCCGCATCAAGATTCTGGTTCTCACCCAGTATGAGGAACGCGAGTACATTCGGAGATTTCTGAAGGCCGGGATGGCCGGCTATGTCCTGAAAAAGGCCGTCAGCTCCGAACTGGCCACGGCCATTCGCGCCGCCTACCGCGGGGGCCTCGTCTTGGCGCCCGAAGTGGCCCGGGAAGCTCTGGAGGAATTCCAGGAGCGATCCGCACTCGAAGAAAGCGCTGATCCTTACGAGATGCTCACCGACCGCGAGAAGGAGGTGCTCAAGCTGGTAGCGGAAGGCCACAGCAACAAAGAGGTGGCGGAGACCCTCGGCATCAGCGTGAAGACGGCCATGTCTCACCGGGAGCATCTCATGGACAAATTGCAGCTCCACAACCGGACGGATCTGATCCGGTTCGCGCTGCGCCAAGGAGTCATCCGCGCCGAACCCTGACGCCAAATTCTTCGGGCTGGACGGGAACTGGCTCCGCCGCAATCCGAAGCCGATTTGGCTTGCTCCACGATCCATCCGAAAAGGCCGGTGCGGGTCGCGGCGCATGCCGTTCAGGCCCGGAGGGTGGCACGGACCAGCGCCCTCAGCTCTGTGATCGCCTTGCCGAGAAACTGCATGATCTTCCGCGCCACCAACCAGAAAACCATGGCAAACCCAATGAAGGGCAGGAAGACCACGTAAAGGAGACCCAGGAAAGGTGCGCTGCACATAAACAAGAGCACCGGCAACTTGATGTAGCGGTCTGTTTCGCTCCCCGGCAGCAGTCCGGCGCCTTTTTCAATAGTGACAATCTCCCACCTCTTGAAGTTCCAGTAAAAACCGCTCTTAACGCTTTGTCCACCTTGGTAGTTCAGCATTGCATTTTCCTCCTTCTGTATAACACTCTTATCATTCCACCTGTACGATACAGGTGAACGCCGTGCGTAACAATACGGAGACCACCCGATTCGCCTAGGGAAAAAGAACCTACCTCCGAGAGAAAAACTTCTCAGGAGGAGGATCAATTCACCGGAGTTCGCGGGGGGTAAATCCCCTAGAAGATGTTTCAAAACCTGGTACAAGCCACTGATTCTGCTTTGAATCGGTAGCGGTTATCCCGGATAACGTGGTTGCCAGGAGACTCGATGCCATGATCCGGACCGTTGTTGCGTGAGCTGCCATGTGAAAAAATCGCGCCTCTGCTGTCCCGACCCCGAAAGAATCCTCGCGGAGGGCGACCGCGTGCCGACGACCGCAAAGTGCTGGAAGGTATCCTGTGGATATTGGGCAGCGGCGATCACTGGTATGACTCGCCGGATCAGGACCCGCCGCCCTCGACCTGCTGGCGTCTGCTGCGCTCCCTGGTTGGACTCCCCAGAAACCAGAGCGCCGGGCTGTGGAGCGCAACGAACGGGAAATCCAGCGCTGGATCAAGAAGCAGTGGCCCCGCATTCCCAAAAAGCCCGCCGGCTGAGGGCGCCCCTGATTTCCCTCGACGAAACCGGCTTTCTGATGGCCCCTTTGATCTGCCGAAGCTGGTTTCCCCGGAGCCAAACCCCCATCTTCTATCAACGCGGCGGCTCCTATCAGAAGGTCTCTTGAATTGGCGCACTGGCCATGCACGACCTCGCCGAACCCAGTGCCGAACTCCAACCCGGCATGGTCATCACGGTGGAACCAGGAATCTACCTGCCGGAGGAAAACCTTGGCGTCCGCATTGAAGACATGTTGCAGGTTACTAAAACAGGTGGCGTGGTTCTTACGGAAAAGTTGCCCCGCGAAGTGGAGGAAACTGAAAGCTGGATGGGGCGGTAGGAGAAGCCCACGCCGAAATATAGCCTTCGCCGCGGCTGCCCCGCTTTAGTGGCAATCCTCTTCAAAACTGCTGTTGGGAGGCGATGAAGGCTTTCAACTCCGACACTGCAATCGCCTCTCCTATCATGACCTGCACTGTATCGTAGAATTCTTCGAGAACAAGTGCAACGGCCTCTTCGTTCGACACCGGTCTGACGGTCCCATCCGGCATGGCGAAGGAGAACGTCCCAAAAGATAACCCAGTAGTATGTTGCATCCCTGTAATGACCGTTGGTACGAGCTGGCTGAACAACCGCTGTTTCCAAACCACCACACCGACGACCTTGTTACTATTCGCCATAAACACCGGCCCCCCTGAGTTGCCCGGATTAAAAGCACCGTTGACGACGATGTGCTTGACAGTTCTGGCACCAATCTTCACATCGTTGTACCCGGCCACATACCCAACGCTTAAAAGAGGTGCAGGGCCGCTATAGACCAACGGGAAGCCCCAAGTGGAAACGGCAGTTCCGAGCACAGGACTCACGTCTGCCCCAAGCTCCAGTCCGCCTATCAGTTTCTCTGCGGGGCGGAGCAGTGCTAAATCGCGGTCAGAATCGGTAGCAAGCTTGGTGAAACGAATAGTCTTTCCAAGCGGCGACACCGCCTCCATCTCGTTGTGTACACAGCCCCTGACGACGTGCTCGTTCGTGACAATGATGCCAGTCTTCAGAAGGAAACCGGTTCCCTTCTTCTGCGTTTTCGGGCAAAGCATCAGATAAACCGACGTGATAGAATTCCGCTGGACTTCCCCAGCAGCATCCAGTACCCAACGGGTTGCTACCGGGACGCTTTCCGTGGCAGTTGGCTGTTCCACGGTTTGCCCCAGCAAAGCGACAGAGGCGACGAACAGGAGGCAACAGCGGGCGATCAAACGTTGCACTCTGATACTCATAGCTTCTCCTCAAAATAAGAATGTCCACTCGTGGGATTCCCTTTCAACTTCGGTGGACTACACACCGCACAAATTATCCAGCTAATCGATTTGGGTTGCAATTCAACGTAACGCGCAAGTCAGTAGCCACGGCGAGCGCTTTTTCTCGCCTTGGGTCTTTCTCGCAAGCAGGAGACGAAACTATCGCTCGGGTAATGATACCGGATCGGGGGTAGTGTCTCATTTTCCGGTAAAACATACTTGTCCCACGCTGTCATCCCGAGCGCAGCGAGGGATCTGCTCTTGTTCTTCTCATAGTTTTCACTTGCAGATCCCTCGTCGCTACGCTCCTCGGGATGACATCGAAAAGCAAAGTGAGACACTACTGGATCGGGACATTACAGCAAGATGCGCTCGTCGCCGAGGCGGCGGGTGACACGCTCCCGATCTAAATATTCTAACAGCGGGATGGCGTACTTGCGGCTGACCTGCGTCAGGTCTTTGAACGTCCCGATGGTGATGCGGTCGCTCTTGGTTTTGTATTCCGCAAGCAAACGGCGGAGCTTGGCGAGGGCTTCGGCGTGAAATACTAAATCGTCGGAGAGTTTTACCAAAACCTTTTCCTGCACCAAAATCCGAAGTATTTTCTCCACCCGCTGGCGCTCGATGGGGAGTTTGCCGAGCACTTCTTTTACAGAGGGCACCGCGAGACCAGCCTGCTCAAAGGCTTTGGCAATTTGCTGTTTAGCCTGCTCCTCTTCTTCCTTGAGCACAATTTGATGGGTCTGCAAACGGACGATCTCCCCGGCGAGGGCGATCTGTTTCTTTTCTTCCAGTTTTTTCAGGACAGCTTCGATGAGGAAAGGGTGCGCGCTGGGAAAAAGTTTGCTCCGCAGCACTTCTTTCGAGAGGCCGGGAATAAGCGGGTTTTTCTTGTGAAACTCCTCCAGGGTACGCACAGCGGCGGCCCTCATCCGATCAACAAGCGCCGATTCAGCCATCAACAGAGGGGTCTCTCGAAGGATCGTCAGTTTGCCAGCCGCTTGTAGTGAATTGGCCGCCTGGCGGCATTCTTCCGGCAGCCAGCCGGTGTGAGCGATCAGGTCATTTTCCTCCACGCAGCCGCCCGGACTGCGGCGGAGCAGATGGAGCAGAATCTCTTCGCGGTTCCCTTTGTCCAAGACCTGCAAGAATTTCTTGGCTTCTTCCCGCGAAGAGGACCGTGTTGGAACCAAGCGTCGCGGCACCCAATTGTCCAGAATGCGTCCGCCGCCAATGGTCGTAACCGGGGAAAGCTGCCGGAGGATGAAACGATCCTCCGGCAACAGCAGCGCCGTGCTGCGGAGCCTAAACCGCACATAAGCGACCTGGCCAGACTCTAGCTTGCGTTCCGTATCATCGGCAGCAGGCTCCTCCAACAGGACGACCTTAGCCACCAACTCTGCCGTTCCGGAGTGGAAATGGACCAGGGTACCGTTCTTGAGAGGCGGCGCGGAAGGAAGCAAGTGGAGAAGGCAATCCACCTGTTTGGTGGGCTGGAAGCGGTCAGGCTCGGTGAGCGTCATCCCGCGAGCCAGTTCTCCCACCTCCACACCCGCCAGATTCAGCGCCGTGCGCTGCCCGGCGCTGGCTACTTCGACCGGCTGGTTGTGCACCTGAATTCCCCGAACCCGGAACCGCTTGCCCAGCGGATGCACTTCTACTTCCGCCTCCTTGCGGATCATCCCGGAAACCAGCGTGCCGGTGACAACCGGCCCAAATCCCTTCATTACAAAGGACCGGTCAATCGGGAGGCGAAAATGATGAGAAGAGTCCTTCGCGGGAACTTGCTCGGCTACTTTTCGCAGTTCCTCTTTCAGTTGCTCGATTCCCTCCCCCGTCCGCGAACTGACGGCTACGATAGGCGCTCCTTGCAGGAAGGACCCGGCGACAAATTCCTCGATCTCCAGCTTCACCAGTCCCAACAGTTCCGGCTCCACCAGGTCCGCCTTCGTAACCGCCACAATTCCGCGCGGCACTTCCAGCAGGCGGCAAATGTCAAAGTGCTCCCGCGTCTGCGGCTGGATGGATTCGTCGGCGGCCACCACAAACAAGACAAGGTCTATGCCCCCAATGCCCGCCAGCATGTTCTTCACAAAACGCTCATGGCCGGGTACATCCACAAAACCCAGGCGATAGGAGGGCAAATCCAGGGTGGCAAAACCGATGTCAATCGTGATCCCCCGCCGCTTCTCCTCCTCCAGGCGGTCGGGGTCCGTCCCCGTCAAAGCCCGCACCAGGGCGCTCTTGCCGTGGTCAATGTGCCCGGCTGTCCCTACGATGACGTTTTTCATATAAATAGAAAGAGATCAAGAAGCAGGAGCCTGGCGAAAAGACTCCAAACTCCATTCCTCCGCCACGGAATCATACTTCAGAATGTACACGTTCTGGTCATTGGCCCGCACCTTGAAATAGATTGCCTCCGGTCCATACCACTGGTCCAGAATCTCCTCCACCTGGTAGGAGTGATCGCCCAGTACAAAGCTCGTCGGCCTTTCATTGGCCTTGTACCCGCTATAGGCGCTGACCCTGACCTTCATCGGCTGTTTTTACCCTCTTACAATTATCGCTCGGAAAAGTCTTGGGGGGAACCGGAAGGCTAGTTTCGCAAAATCCACCCCCCCCCCGGCAAACACCATCTTGACAAATCGCTTGCGGCCTCTTAATAATTTACCCAGGTTACAGCGGTCAAAACAGCCGTTCAGAAACTATGCTGGCTATAGCGGGGAGTGCCCGAAACCTTCCTTCTGAGACGAGCGCCCTTCCATTCACGTGGCAGTGGAGACAGAGAATCCCATCTAACTGAGAGATGCATCCATGAACCAAATTTGTGCCCATGCTCGCGTCCGGGTGATTGCTCACGACGAAAATGGCGAATTTGTGGAGTGCCTGGACTGCAAGGAAATCTTTGAATCGAGCGAGCTAGAGGAATCTGAACCCAAAGAAGATCTCTCGGACGCCTGAGCAAACCCGGCCCCCCGGAAGCTGGATGCGTGGCCTGGCGGGATTGCCGCGAGAGCGCAGGCCTGTTCTTCCTCCGCAAATATTTTCCCCAACCACACCGCGCTGCGAGAAAATGTGAAAAGGACGTGGGGTGGTTTTGGCTGGGCCGGTTTCGGCGGCGATTCTCACCCGGCGCGATTTTATGGATAGAAACCGAATGCAAAAAGCAAAACAACGGCTGGCCATGGGGGGGGGCCTTGCGCTTGTGGGAGTCATCCTTGTCCTGACACCCTGGGCCGTGCGGGGACAATCCGCAGGCCAATCCCTTCCAGCAGAGGAGCGTTCCGCAGAGGGCAAAGAAGCTCGTTTTACGGCGGAAGTGGATTTGGTGGCCCTGTCTGCTGCCGTCCTGGACCAGAACCAGCAATTGGTGACGGGCCTGCCGCGAGAAGCCTTCCAAGTCTTGCAAGACGGGAAGGAACAAACGATTACGCAGTTTTCCAACCGGGACATTCCCGTTTCGATGGGCATCCTGGTGGACAGCAGCGCCAGTATGGTGGACAAGCGGGCCGCCGTGAACGCCGCCGCATTGGCGCTGGTACGGGCCAGCAATCCGGAGGACGAGGTATTTATTCTGAACTTCAAGGACACTCCGGAGGTAACGCAGGATTACACCAACGACATCGCCTTGCTGTCCCAAGGGCTTTCCGACGTCCGGATGTGGGGAGGCACGGCTGTTCTGGACGCCGTGCGGGCAGGCGCAGAACATGCGCTGCAGGGGACGAGGGACAAAAAGGTCCTACTCGTCATCACGGATGGGGAAGATGAGTCCAGCAAGCTCTCTCTGAAAGAATTATTAGGCGTTTTGCAAAAGGCAGAGGTGACCATCTACACGATCGGGATTTTAAGCCGGGAATCATCGCGCAGCCGCAGAAACGCGGAGAAAATGCTGAAAGCGATTGCGAATGTCTCCGGCGGCGCCGCGTATTTCCCGAACGGACTGGAGGAAGTGGAGGCCCTGGCCACCCGCATCGCCCACGACATTCGGAATCAATATGTGCTGGGTTATCCAGTCCCGGTGGGGACCAAACCCGGTTTCCACTCGATTCGGGTCCAGGTAAAGGCTCCCCGGCGCGGGAAATTTACCGTCCGCACCCGTCCTGGCTTTTTTTACGAACCACCCTCCAGCAAACGCTAAACTTTTCCGCCTCGCAGACGGGTCAGACCCGTTCTGCGAAAGGTGCGAGGACGAATACAGTGAATAGATTTTATTGTCTTGACCGAGGCGGAGGGCTATCACCAGCACAAACAATCGCTTTCCGCTGACCCGATTGGAGTAAGCTGCAAGAGAAGGTTGCTATGCCTTTTTTGCTCTACTTGTGGACCTGAGTTGAGTGCGAGTGTGTCCTTCTGTCCAAAATGTGGCAAGGCCGTTGGATCGGTCTTGGCTAAGGCTTGTTACCACTAATTACAATTTTGCGGTATGCTTCGGTTCCTGGAAATCACCGAGGCCCAGTATTTTCGGATCGAGCACAGCCTTCCGCGCCAATGAAGCCATGTCAGCCTTTCCAACCGGTAAGTGTGCAACGGTTGTTGTCCGTAGCCGGGCAGGAGTGCCAGTGGCGCGGACTGCCGCAGCGATTTTGGCAACGGGCACACCATCTACGCTCGCAGGAATCGCTGGTCCAGGAACGGCGTGTTGGATCGCGTCTTGGAGCGGTTGCAGCGGGAGCAGATCGTGCGCCTCCAGGTCGAGGCCGTAAAACGGGACTCGACCATCGTCCAGGTGCATCCGGACGGCGCCGGCTTACGATCGGGATGTGTCGTGTTTCACCATTGTCCGGCAGCGTTGTTCACCAGCTTCATTAGGCAACTTCACCCGGGTTGCCGCAACAGGTCCCGCTGCATGCGTCGGCTGCCGAGCGGTTTCGAATCATGAATGGGTTATAGCAAGGCGATCTCCACGGGTCGTAGTAGATAACGAACTTGAAAACTTCCTCCGGATTTCCCTCTCGCTGAACGAAATCCGTTGATAGGAGGAAGCGCTTTAAGCACGCCTCATCAACCGCAAAGGCGGTATTCCCCTTGGTTTCTTCCATGTGAATTTCGGCAAACTTGGCCCCGGTGCCTGGCAAGAACTTCAGATCCGGGAACTGGCTTTCCAGCATTTGTCCCTTTTCTTCGATCGAAGGTCTTAGCCAGTCAATCCGCCTGGCGAGGGCGTTCCATAGCCGCCCCGTTCCGCGCGACCGGTAGGCGGTTACTACCGCGCCCGAAACCTGCATCACTCCTTCGGCTTCTGCGTAGAAGGGCTCCAGATCGTCGTATGAGAGGGGCCAGTCCGCCCCAACCCCATAAGTGGAAGCCGTCTCTTGAAGTCCTGAGGAAGCATCCGCAGCGTACTTCCGAACCAACAATTCTACCCGCCACCGAATCCGATCGAAAAGATCCACGGCTTTGCAGGGTTCTCGTTCAGAATATGCGAGGCAGATTCTCGATGAAGGAATTTCCGTTCCCTGACTCTTTCCCGGTGCGGTTCGTAGGCGCCGGCCTCGACAACTAAGACTCTTCGCGGCAGCTTCTTCGCTTGTAACAACCCATATATATAAAACTTGATGCAAAACCAGTGCCTACAACAATCAGATCATAGTGAGTATCGGCCATTTACTTCCCCGAGACAGACGAACGGTTGAATCCGCTCGCTTTGGCAGTCCCCAGTGTAACGCACGAAAGTATAGCAAACCTGCTCATCCAATGCGTCGGGATTTCCATTTTGAGCTCCCGAACAGAGCTCTTGTACACCCAATCGGGCTGTCAAAAAGGACTTCCGGAAGAGCGACTCAACGGTCGCCCTCTCCACGCGCCCGATTCCCCTTGCAGTTTATGCCTCCGTGGCTGGCCACCCTGGCGCGGCTGAACCCCGTCACCCACGCCATCGAGCCGATGCGCACACTCATGATCCGAGGATGGCTGTGGGGCAGCATCGGCGCCGATCTACTAGTGGTTGTCCTCTTTTCATTCCTGGTCGCCACCATCTCCACCACAATCTTTGTGCGGCGCGTTGAAATCTCCACGCTGTGACCTCAGAAATCTACTGCCCCTCGCTATACCCTTCCCGTTCCAAGTCCGGAACATCACAAGAAGATGCGCCAACCTAGTTCCCAGGGAAAGCAAGCCAGCCCACGCAGCAAGGACAACTTGTCACAGCCGCTGATTTTCCCTACACTTTACAGGAGATGCATTTCGCCATCCGCGTGGGCACGTAGCTCAATTGGCAGAGCAGGGGACTCTTAATCCTCAGGTTGCAGGTTCGATTCCTGCCGTGCTCACCATTCTTTTCAGCAGGGGGGAAGCGGAATATCTCATTGGGAAAGACCAGCCCTAATTTATTGCACTAGAAGATAAATTAGTAGGGGTGCATAATACCGGAGGGTGTGCAGACTCTCGCGGGTGTTTTTTGCCGAGCTCCTGCATTACGGAGGTGGAACGGAATGTATAGCAAAGTTCGTGGCTTCTCCCTCATCGAGCTCCTGATTGTGGTAGCAATCATGCTTATAATCGCCGCTATCGCTGTCCCGCGATTTCTGCGGGTCAAGAACTCTGCCAATGAAACTTCTGCTGCCAACTCGCTCCGGCAAATGGCTTCCGCCAGCACTAACTACTACTCCCGCTTTAACCAGGGCTACGCAGGGTCGCTAGGGCAGTTGGGGCCTCCCGGTCCCTCCTGTGCCAGTTTGGGCTCTGACTGCGCCGACTTGATCGACAGTGTGCTCTCGGGGGTGCTACCCGCCATGGCGACACCCGTTAAAAGCGGGTACACGTTCACTTACTTTGCTCCCAATGCCACCCCCAGTCCGCCCTCGCCCAACAACTCCTACGCTATTGTAGCCGCGCCGGTGATTCCAAACAGCACCGGGGTTAGCACCTTCTGCGTGGACAACCGTGGCGTAATATTGCGGGACAGATCTGGCATGGTCACCACTGCTGCCCCCTCGGGCTGTGCTGCCAGTTGGCCAGTAGGTGGCAGTATCGGACCGCTTTAAGAAATTGGAGCATCCGTCGGGCGCTCCCACTTGCCTGATTTCCCACTGAACTTGCCGGGAATCCTAAAAATATAGTAGGCGATGAACCTGCTGATTTCACTTATTTTCAATGGTTAGCATTTGCCGGGGCGACCATCGATCAACAGGGTCACCTGGCAGAAGGAGTGCGGGGGTTAAGGCAGCAGACAAACCACGGCAGTCGGGGAAATGCCCCAGCAAGCCGTGATGCTAGTTAAAGAGGCCATCGTTTTAGATCCGAGGCGCAAGCAAGAGGGAAATCGGAAATTAGGCTGGTAGATTTCTTTCTATGAGAAGAGGAAACAGGGCGAGCCAGGAACTCATGGTGGAGCCGCCCCTTCTAATTAGCTAATTCCTGCGCCAAACGCTGTGCTTTCCCGAAAAGAGGAACGAACTGCAGGATCTCTTGCATCGTTCTCTTCTGGTTTCGCACCATGATCAGGCTGCAGAATAATATGAGGTACTCGAGATTCTCTTTGCTCGTCACTTGATTCTCCCTATGGGATTCAATGTTTTGTTCCATCATCACGAATCCATTTTGCTGGGAGGACCGCCTCATGTCTATCCACCAAAAGGCTCAATTGGGGGGGGATTAAAGGCATAGGCCCCTTTTAGGCCCAAAGTACTGGCGAACCTTGCGAGTAAGGTTGTATTGAAAATGGGGGCCCGGGAAAACGATTCCGGGATTCGGCGGAGTTCCTCACGCTGGGTCACGCCTGAATTTACCGAGCGGGCCGCGCGATTCATGCGTTCCCTTGACTGGTTGTCGCGCTGTCCGCTGCTATCGTTCGGTGGCAAATGGCCGCTCTTCTACGCATCTTGTTTGGCTCGACATATTTTTCCCGTTCCTACCTTGCTTTTCGCTTGCGACAACAATTTTTGGTGCTGGTCCAACAATATCCAAAAACAGCAAGCGAGTAGGCTTTGCCGTTTCCCTTCTTCGTTGACAGCCCTTAAAACGTGTGCTAGATTGAGAAGTTTGAATTTCCCTCACATCGAGTGATTGGGCTGGGTTTATGGGACCGCTTCTCGCGTTGGGAAGGATTCTGCTGGCGGCAATTCCAACCTTTTTTCTGGTGTGGATTTTGTATTTCTATACGACCCGCGTCTTCCTTCGCCCTCTAGAAAAAACGCTGCACGAGCGCTATCAGATCACCGGGGGCAGGCGGGAAATCGCCGAAAGGAACCTGGCGATCACGGAGCAAAAAGCCGCGGAATATAAAGAAGCTTTAAGAGCAGCCCGGACGGAACTGTACCGCCAGCAAGAGCAAGAACGGCAGCAAGCCTTGGAACGCCGCGCAGAGATTGTCCGCCAGGCCCGCCAACAAGCCGAAGAAACGGTCGCTCGATCCAGGCGGGAACTCGGGGAAGAAGTGGAGGAAGCCAAGAAGCGGCTGGCGGCAGAGAGCGAGGCGCTCGCCCAGTCCATACTGCAAGCAATTCTGGAACCGGCTCCGGGGCTGGCTCCCCCCCCTCCAGCCCGTGGATCGGAGGGTCCACTCTAGCCATGGCCAAGCGTTTCTCTCTCCGCTCAAACACCATCGCCTCCTTAGTAGCACTCGCCCTGGTGTGGAGTCTCGGTGCCCAACTCAAGTCCTACTGGGAATCCAGTGCTGCGCTCGCGCAGGAGCATCCGCCAACGGTCTCGGAGGTAGCCCCGCCAGCCCAGCCGGAAGCCACCCCCGCCGAGCAGAGCGCCACAGAGGAACACGGCCAACCGGAAGAGGAAGGGGCGCTGGGGATCGTTTTCCATTGGTTTAATTTTGCCCTGATCCTGGGGGGCATTGGATACCTGGGGAAAAAATACATGGCTCCGTTCTTCGACCAGCGCGGCAAGGCGATTCGAGAAGAGATGGAACATTCGGCTCAGGCTATGGCCGAAGCCACTCAACGGCTGTCCAGCATTGAAGACAAACTGCAACGGTTGGATGAAGAAATTCAGGAACTCCGCCGCACCGCCTTGGAAGAAGCGGCGTCGGAGCAGGCCCGCATCGCAGAGGCGACCAAAGCGGAGGCCGACAAAATCGTAAGGGCAGCCGGGCAAGAGATTGATTCCGCCGCCAAGGCGGCGCGCCGGTAGTTGCGAATTTACATGGCGGACCTCGCCGTCGGATTAGCCGGGAGGCGAATCCAGGAGACCATCACGCCGGCGGCGGAAAAGCGAATCTTCCGCTCGTTCCTGGTAGGTCTTCACGACGACTCGAAGCGGCGCTCGGAGAACTCCTCCGGCCCCTCCGCAGCTTCGCCCGGCAACCCTTCATCGCACTCGCCGGGAGGAGCCTAGCTCATGCCATCTGCCGTAGCGTTCCGCTATGCTCGGGCTTTGGTGGATGTCGTTACCGGGCCCAACGCAGCCCAGGCGGGGCAAGAACCGCGAGCGATCGCAGTTCAGTTGGCCAAATTCAGCGACCTGCACCAGGAAAACCGGGAACTGCGCGTTCTGTTTTCCACTCCGGCAGTTTCTACGTCCAAAAAGAAGGCGATCTTGTCAGAGTTAGCCGCTAATCTGGGTCTGGCTCCGCTGACGAAAAATTTCCTAAATGTGGTCATCCAACACGAGCGGATGAATTGGCTGCCCGATTTTACCGAGGCTTTCACGGTGTTGTTGGATGAGCATCTGGGAGTCGTTGTCGCGGAGGTGACAACGGCTCGTCCCCTCCCCGAAGAAGAAAGGCAAGGATTGGCGGCGGCGCTGGAAAGTAAAACGGGCAAGCAGGTGCGGATGAATCTTTCTCTCGATCCGACCCTGATGGGGGGAGTGGTGGCCCGGATCGGCAGCACCATCTATGATGGATCGGTTCGCGGACAGCTCGAGCGCCTCCGCACCGACCTGGTGAGCGGGTGAAATCACAGATTCCCTGCAAGGAGTGAACATGGCACAGATCAAAGCGGATGAAATCAGCAAAATCATCCGCCAGCAGATTGAGAACTTCGAAACCGTCATGAACGTGGCCGAAGTCGGCTCGGTGATCTCCGTCGGAGACGGGATCGCGCGCGTTTACGGTTTGGAAAAGGTCATGGCGGGCGAGTTGCTGGAGCTTCCCCACGGAGTCACTGGAATCGCCATGAACCTGGAGGAGGACCAAGTGGGCACGGTGCTGCTTGGGGAGTACACCTCCATCAAAGAGGGCGATCTGGTGAAGCGAACCGGCAAGATCATGTCGGTCCCGGTGGGAGACGCCTTGGTTGGGCGGGTGGTGGATTCGCTGGGCCGCCCGTTGGATGAAAAAGGCCCCATTTTGACCGACCGCTCCAACCCCGTGGAGCGCATCGCCCCGGGAGTCATAGACCGCAGGCCGGTCCGAGAACCGCTGCAAACCGGCTTGAAAGCGATTGACGCCATGATCCCGATCGGACGAGGGCAGCGCGAGCTGATCATCGGCGACCGGCAAACGGGTAAGACGGCTGTGGCGCTCGATGCCATCCTCAACCAAAAGGGGCAGGACGTCATTGCGATCTACGTGGCGATCGGCCAGAAACGCTCGACGGTTGCTCAGGTGGTGAAGACCTTAGAGGATTACGGGGCCATGGAGTACACCATCGTCGTGGTGGCCTCGGCCAGCGATCCGGCCCCGATGCAATACCTGGCTCCCTATTCTGGCTGCGCAATCGGGGAGTACTTCCGCGATACCGGAAAGCACGCCTTGTGCATCTATGACGACCTGTCGAAACACGCGGCGGCTTATCGTGAAATTTCCCTCCTGCTGCGGCGGCCACCGGGCCGCGAGGCTTACCCGGGCGATGTTTTTTATCTGCACTCGCGGCTTCTGGAACGAGCCGCCAAACTGAGCGACGATAACGGCGCGGGGTCGCTGACCGCACTGCCGATTATTGAAACGCAGGCGGGAGACGTTTCCGCTTACATTCCTACGAACGTCATCTCGATCACGGACGGACAAATTTATCTGGAAACCGACCTGTTCAACTCCGGCATCCGCCCGGCAATCAACGTGGGGCTCTCTGTTTCCCGCGTCGGCGGCAATGCCCAAATCAAGGCCATGAAACAGATCGCCGGCACGCTCCGTCTGGAATTGGCGCAGTACCGCGAACTGGCTGCTTTTGCCCAGTTTGGTTCTGACCTGGACAAGGCGACGCAGGCCCTGCTGTCGCGAGGGGAACGTCTGACAGAGCTACTGAAACAAGACCAATACAGCCCCCTGCCCGTTGCCAAACAGGTCCTGGCCGTTTATGCCGGCACTCGTGGTTACGTGGACGACCTGCCCGTGGAAGAAGTGCGGCGGTTTGAGAGCGAGCTTTACCAGTTTGTGGATACCCATCATCCATCGCTGCTGCAAAAATTGATGGAGAAAAAGCAATTGGATGACGCCATGCGCCAGGAGTTCGATGGGGTCCTAAAGGAATTCAAAGAACGGTTCATGACCGAACGCATGCCGGTGAAACCCGTGCCCGCCGGGACGGCGGCTCGCTGAACCGATTGTTGTCACCAATAAAACCGGAACAGAAGCCATGCCAAGCTTGATTGATATGCGCCGGCGGATTCGCTCGGTGCGCAGCACACAACAAATCACCAAGGCCATGAAAATGATCTCCGCGGCCCGCCTGCGCCGGGCGCAGGAACGCGCCTTTGAGGCTCGTCCGTACGCCAACTTGCTGCAGGAAGTGCTGGAAAGCTTGGTGGCGCGGGTGGAATCCCCCCGGCATCCTTTATTAGTGCGCCGTACGGAGGAAAGGATTCGGGTTTTGGTTCTTTCCGGCGACCGGGGGCTGTGCGGCGCTTTTAACACCAACGTCATCCGAGCCACGGAACGGTTCCTGGAAGAGCACCGCAGCCAGCAGATGGAACTGGCCCTCATTGGCCGCAAAGCGCGGGACTATTTCCGGCGGCGAACCACGAGCATCCATCAGGAGTTTGTGAACATTTTCTCACATTTGGATTTCCACCACGCCCGCGAAATCAGCGCCGACGTCATCTCTTCTTATGCAGAGAGCAATACCGACGCGGTCTATCTCATTTACAACGAGTTCAAAAGTATGCTTTCCCAGCGGGTTGTGGTGAAGCGCTTACTGCCGCTGGCAGGGTTTCAACCACCGCCGGAGCGCGCCGCCGCTTTCCTGAAAGTGGATTATATTTATGAGCAACCACCCCAGGAGATTTATGACAGCCTGTTGCCCAAGTATGTGGAGATCCTGACCTTCCGGGCCCTGCTGGAGTCTGCCGCCGCCGAGCACGCCGCCCGCATGACAGCGATGGATTCTGCTACCAACAACGCCGGCGAGATGATTGAATCCCTCACCCTAACCATGAACCGCGTTCGCCAGGCCACCATCACCAAGGAACTCATCGAAGTGGTCAGCGGCGCCGCGGTGCAGTGAACTGTCGCACCTTGTTCCCATCCGGCGGTACTTCTATTTTTCTTTTCTTACTCGCCCAGAAATTCCCGCAGTTCATCTTCCGCGATGGCCCCCTCGCGGATGAGTCTCCATTTGGGAATGGTTACGTCCACGGTGGTAGCGGTCCGATGATCCAGGATGGGGCTGTCCAGGATCAAGGAGAGGTGTTCGCCGAGCGCGCCGAGCACCTCACGGGCCTCCGAGCAGGTGGGATGGCCGGAAACATTGGCGCTTGTGGCAATCAGGGGCATCCCAAATTGGGCCAGTAAACGGACGGCGATGGTGGAGACTGGTTGCCGGACGGCTAGCCGCCTGGCATTCCCCGTTACTTTCAGAGGCACACAGGCGGAGGCTTCGATAATGATGGTAAGCGGACCCGGCCAATAGCGGTGTGCCAGAAGGTAGAAGCGGGAGGGAAGGCCCTTGGCCAGATCAACCACCTGTTCCACTGACTCGACAAACAAAGGCAAAGAACGGTCCCACGCACGGCTTTTGGCTTGGAACACCTTTTCGACAGCCGACAAATTGAAGGGGTCGGCCACCAGGCAGTACAGCGTGTCGGTGGGAATGGCAACCAAATCCCCCCGGCGGATGGCGTTCACGGCGTAGTCAATCTTGTCCTCTTCCGGCTCAGCGGGTTGAATGGGGATGATTTCAGCCATTCTTCCTCCTGCCCGAAGCGAGACTAACACGGCTGGGCGGGAGGGTCAACCAAGCTCTTCCCAAAGGAAATGATTCGACACGCGGGCCTCTTGGCTCGCATCTGGGTTGACGGGTTGTCCTGGGATTTGTCTGGCAAAACGAACCGTTCAAAGCAGCCTGACCAGCGAGATAGCGGTGTTTTTCCACGGGCTGTCGGCAACGCTGGAGTAAAAATTCTAAACTTACCCTCCATGTTCGCCGACTTGCCCTCCCCGGCTAATCTCCAAATCGGATTCCTTGGGGGCGGCGGCAGTCGGTCTTTGCTCGACCGCTGTGCGTCGGGAGAGACGGTTGCTTTCCTCCAGGGCCGCCTCATAGCCTCGGCTCGTGTAATAGACCCTCTTCTGAAAAAATTCCGTGACTGCCTGCTGTACATTTTCCTCCAGAGTGATTGCGGAACTCCTCAAATATCTCCAGAGGTGCTTTTCCGCCAAGATCAACGCCAGAACAGTCTGTCCTAGCGGGATGCCTTCGGCAAAACGCTGTTTGCCGGAGTCTTCCCCGGCGTTTTGGAGGGCAGGCTCGTCTTTGGAATCTAGCCACCGGACCAGATCCCGATAAATCATTTCCACGCGCTGGAACATCTCCATATCCGTTAGACGGCGGTAGTGACTGGTGCCCAGATTGCTCTTCAATTCTGGCACCAACATGCTGACCAGTTGCCGAGAGTCTTTCTCTATCAATTGAATCACCTTCGTGGCGTTCATTGCATGCTCCCTTCCTCGACTCTGGTCGTCCTGGAGCCGGTTCCATTTGAGTCCACTATACTCCCCCCCTTCTCTTCTGTAAACCTGGGGCGGCGCGGGGCTGGGGAGGTTATTCCGGGTGTGCTGTTTTTCCGGCAACCAAGTCTACAGCATGCGGCAGCACGGTGTGGATGGCCTTCAAAGAATCTAGTGCCCCTTGCGGGCTTCCCGGAAGATTGACGATGAGGGAAGCGCCGCAGAGACCCGCCACAGACCGGGAAAGGACCGCCGTGGGGGTGGTCTTAGAACCTTCGCGACGCATTTGCTCTGTTAGACCGGGAATCTCGCGGGTGATGACTTTTTTCGTCGCTTCGGGGGTGACATCGCGAGGGGAAAGTCCCGTGCCGCCGACCGTGAAGACCACGGCCACCCCATGGGAGCAAAATTCCCGTAAGGTAGCAGCGATCACAGCCAGATCGTCGGCGACAATCCGGCTTTCCAAGATCGTCCAGCCGTTTTGCTCCAGGAATTCCGCCACGGCGGGGCCGGAACGATCCGCTCGCCGTCCTGCGAATGCGGAGTCGCTGACAGTAAGAATGGCAGCCCGCAATGGTGGCGATGTCTGATTCTCACGCATCACGGTTTTGTTCGTCCAGAAGCCGGAGGGCTTCCATTAATAGCCCTTGCGTGGAATGCGTCGTCGTCTGCCGATCCGACCGGGAGTTGAAATCAATTTCAAAGGAGCCGTCCGACCAGCCCGCCACCCGGTATACAGCCTCGTCTCCTACAACGGAACCGAGTTCCGCGTGACGGATTTGGCCTTCGGAGAAAAACATCCGGCAACTTTCTCCGCCTCGGGTTAGCATTAGCAAGCAAGTTTTTTGGCCCAGTTCCATTGACTGTAGAAGATCAATCAGATTCATTTCGGACAACCGTCCGCGGATCACCCCTTCGGCGGGAGCCTGCTTCTGCATTTTTTCCCAGGCAATCTTTTCGAGGACCTTCTTGGTTCTGGAGGCCATCTCCTTTACGTAAAAAGGCTTGACGAAGAACTCTTCCACCACATCCGCCATTGGACGCAGTTTCTCGTCAATGTCCGATTTTGCCGCCATCAGGATCACCCGCACTCCCTGAGTTGCCGGATGCTCTTTTAATTTCTGAATCAACTGGCTTCCGTCCAGGCCCGGCATCCGGTAGTCGCAGATCACCAAGTCCGGCGGTGTTTGCAGGCACTGGAGCAAGGCTTCCGTCGAGTCCGTACTGGTAGCGATTTCGGCCAGTGGTTCCACCCCGCGTCGCATCAGGTCCACAATGAGGGGATTATCATCCACCAGCAGCACTCTAGCCTCGCTTTTGGCCACGCCCGCTCCTTTCTCTTGGTTTCCTCGGTTTTATCGGCTCCCTCGGTGTTTGCGACCGGAGAAAGGTCCCGCTCTTGCCGCCCCTTTTTTCCAAGAGACAAATATCGGTAATCACCATCGCCTTGTCAACGGCCTTGCACATATCGTAGATGGTCAGGGCCGCCACGCTGATTGCCGCCAGCGCTTCCATTTCGACACCGGTAACGGCGCGGGTAGCCACGCTGGATTCGATTTCGACGCCCCCTGGCACCAGTCGGACCCGGACATCCACGTGGGTTAAAGGAAGCGGATGACAAAGCGGGATCAGGCTAGCCGTTTGTTTGGCCGCCGCAATCCCAGCAATGCGGGCAATCTCCAGCGGGTTCCCTTTCGGATTTTGGGGCAGCGAGCGGAGAAGTTCCGGTGACATTTTGACAAACCCGCGGGCGCGCGCCCGCCGCGCTGTGACCCGCTTCGCGCTGACATCCACCATGCGCACAGAGCCGTCTGGGTTGAAGTGGGAAAGTTTGGTCATTTGATTTTCCTGACCCCGCATACGGGCTCAGCGCGGAAGCACGGAAACCCACTCCCCCGCGGGGATTTCTGCGGTCTCCTCCGGAACGACCAGATAGCAATTGGCCCGGTTCAGACTGGGCAGGTCCCCGGAACCTTTCCATTCTACCGGAGAAACCACAGGATTGTGGTAACCGCCTTCCAGAAATCCCGGCAAAAAAGCGGTCAGTCCGGCCTTTCGCCGCAACTGGTTCGTCAATCGCGCTCGCAAAAAAATCAGAGGAGCTGCCGGTTCCCCAGCCAAGAGCGCCAGGGTGGGCCGAACAAAAAGCTCAAAAGTAACCATCGTGGAGAGGGGGTTCCCCGGCAATCCAAAGAAGAAGGTTCCCCTGGCCCGCCCAAAGACCAGCGGTCGGCCGGGTTGGATGGCCACCCCATCAAAGAAAAACTCCGCTTCCAACTGCGCCAGCACCTTTTCCACGAGGTCGAACTTGCCCATCGAGACGCCGCCGCTTAACAAGAGCAAGTCAGCCTGGAGTCCCTGGGCAATCATTTCGCGGAGCCGGTCCTCACGATCCGGGGCAATTCCCAACGGCAATGGAATCGCGTGCAGAGAAGCGACTTGGGCCTGGAGGGAATAGCTGTTGCTGTTGCGGATTTGGTACGGCCCCGGCGCAACGCCCAACTCGACGACCTCATCTCCGGTGGGAAGGATAGCGACCCGCGGCTGGCGGCAGACCGTAACCATCTGCTGGCCCACGGCAGCCATCATCGCGATTTCCCCGTAGCCAATCCTGCGCCCCGCTGGCAGGAGCAGGCCGCTCTGCAGGGATTCACTCCCCTGCCACACCACGTTTTCACCCGGAGCCACCCCTCGTTGGACCTCGATCAGCCCTTCGTGTTCGCGGGTATATTCGATCATGACAACGGCGTCCGCGCCTTCCGGGACCGGAGCGCCCGTCATAATCTCCACACATTCCATCGCCCCCACGCTGCCGGAAAATGCACACCCGGCCCTGACCTGCCCAATCAAACGCAACTGCGCAGGTAACCCCGCCAAGTCAGCGGATCGAACAGCAAAACCATCCCGAGTGGCGCGTGAGAAGGGAGGGAAATCGCGGTCCGCACGGACCGGCTCCGCCAGGACCCGCCCTAGGCTGTCCAGCAAAGGGACTGTTTCTGGTTTTGGTGGTGAAATCCTGCGGAGCAGGATTTGTTCGATGACCGTCTCCCGCGCGGATTGGAATTTCAAGATCGCCATTCTCTACCCACAGCACGAGTCCCGAAGGGACGTTTGAAAGTAGCCCAGCACGGTTTGGCGCTTCGCCAAACCCAATGCTGGGTTGTGAGTCAACCAAAGGTGCCAGTCCCGTCAGGGACGGCTGAATCATTCCTCCTGCATTCCGTGGCTCTCCAAAAATTTCCTGTATTCCTCCGCAAAGCTCACCCGCTTGTGATGCTCGGCCTGGGCTTGGATATACGCCACCGTCCGCTCATTTTGCGCCACACCGATGGAAAAGGCTCCAAATCCTTCTTGCCACGAAAATCTTCCTATGCGGGGAAAATTTTCATTCACCCACTTCGAAGACCCAGCTTTCAACAATTGAACCGCCTTGGAAACCGAAGCCGTCCGCGATAACGAGAGCAACACATGAACATGGTCGGCCACGCCCCCGACCGCAAGCGCTGCCATGCCGTTCTCCCGCGCGATACCGCCCAGGTAGGCGTGAAGGCGTTCGCGCATTCCCTCCCGGATCAAAGGTCGCCGCTCGGCGGTGGTGAACACGACGTGAACTAAACAGCAGATATGACTGTGAGACATGATTTCAGCCGTCCCTGACGGGACTCACCTCTATGGTTGGCAATTCTTACCCAGCACTGGGTTCGGCGCAAGAACCCCCACGCCGAACCGTGCTGGGCTAATTTCAAACGTCCCTCTGGGACTCCTTACTGCTACCCCAATGTAGACAAACACACGGCACAGAAATCGTGCCGCGGCTACGGGGCTATCTATCCACACCTGGCCTCTGGCCCCCTATCTTACCGCCTCCGCGTAGGTCCACCAGCGTTCCGTTTTTCCGGGTCGCCGCACCTGGACCAGCCCAGAGAAAATCGCGGTGTCGGATAGGTAAACCTCTTCTCCTTGCTCGAACGGCACGCATTCGCCGTCGCGGTAGGCGCGGCCCACCGAGCCTATAAATGCCGCGCGGTCTTGGTCGTGAAGATAGCCGTTCAACTCCTCAAACTTGGCGCGGTTCAGACACCCAAACCACGACGGGCCGGCAATCCGGCGCAGACCGGACGAATCCGCGTGCGTGGCCTGGGTTTTAGTGGCGGGCTTGGTGGTTTGCGACGGGGATGGCGTTGTGGTCAGGGGTGAGGGTCTGTTGGCCGTTACTTGCCGGTAAGCGTTGGCCAGTCGCGCATATTTATCCTGCTCAGCATGGTAGCGGGAACGAAAAACCAGCGTCGAGATGGCTAAAATCAGCGTTGATAAGACCAAGAATCCGGTTATGGTTTTCATGGCTTGTCCTCCTTGGGGAGACCATAAATGCCGCCGAAGTGTTCAATCATCTTAAGCCTGGGAAGCCTTCGGCTATTCCGGGTGGATGTCCTACAGTCCCATCGTCTTTAATTATGAAGAGCGATAGGCGTTTACCATCTTGCAATTCGAGCACGAACTTTTTCCCAAGGGACCTGTGTGTAAAGAATGGATCGGTCAGATTCCAAACGCGGCCAGTAAACCACGAACTGAATGGATGACCATCCTGGAATTCTCGCCAGAGGGAAATATCGTAGGAGACCAGAATGCGAGAGTCATCCTGAAACACGGCAACGCCACAGTCGGCACCCCTATAGATGAGGCGCGTTTCTGAGCCTGGAGGTTTCATAGAAATGACCCTCGATGAACGCAAGGAGCCAGCCAGAAAGTTATACCACGAACGGACCTGTCCACGATGTGGAAGAAAATCAGCAACGCAGAATTAGCGCACTACCCAGGCTCTCCGGGGCTTACTGGATTGCGCTATACACTAACTGTGAAAGTGCTCTAAAGCCGTGCCCTGACGAACTCCATGAAATCACGCATTTATGCGATGACTTTTACGGAGAGAGCAACGGAGCAGGCAGCAGCTTTTCCAGGCGCGTGCCGGGCAGGATGATGCTTTGTTCCCGCTCCGGCCCCGTCGAGATCACGGCAATCTCCACGCCCACCTGGTCGCGGATGAATTCCAGATAAAAACGGGCCTGTTGGGGAAGATCGCTATAGCGGGTCAGCCCGAAGGTGGACTGTTTCCAGCCGGGGAAAGTGCGGTAAATAGGGCAAACCCGCCCCAACACTTCAGCCTCGGGCGGCATCTCGTCGAAGGAAGCCCCTTCGTACTCGTAGGAGACACACACGGGAATTTCATCCAGGGTGTCGAGCACATCCAGCTTTGTAATAATCAGGCTGTCCAGGCCGTTGACGCTGGCACTGTAACGCAGGACGGGAAGGTCCATCCAGCCGCAGCGCCGGGACCGCCCGGTGACCGATCCGTATTCGTGGCCGCGGGTCCGCAACACCTCGCCGGCGTCTGTCTTGTCCTCGGAAGGAAAGGGGCCGTTGCCGACTCGAGTGGTGTAGGCTTTGGAAACTCCCGCTATGCCGGAAATCCGGTTGGGAGGAATCCCCAGACCGGTGCAGGCGCCGCCCGCCGTAGCACTGGAAGAGGTCACATAGGGGTAGGTCCCATGATCCACATCCAACATGGTCCCCTGCGCTCCCTCGAGCAGAACGGAGCGGCCCGCGTCCATCTCCCGGTTGAGAAAAGCCGACGTATTGACGATCAGGGGCCGGAGCCGCCGGCAAAAGCCCAAGTATTGTTCGGCCACTTCCGCCGCATCCATCTGCAATTCGCTACCCCGCGCCCGCAGGGCTGCCCGTTTTTCCTGCACCGCCATTTCCACCAAGCAGCGAAAATTGTCCTCGTGCACGGAATCGCCCAAACGGATGCCGCGCCTAGCGGCTTTGTCTTCGTAGGCGGGACCAATGCCGCGAGCCGTGGTGCCGATCTTTTCCCGGTGGCCCCGGTGGTCAGAACTCTCCCAGGCTTTCTCCAGGGAGCGATGATAGGGAAAAATCAAATGAGCGCGGTTGCTGATAAACAACCGTCCCCAAACGGAAACGCCGTTTCCCTCCAGAAGATCAATTTCCTGGAGCAAGGCAGCCGGGTCCACGACAACGCCGTTGCCGATCACTGCCTT
>Ga0156170_1114_pt2 | contig 34802 bp, 34 predicted proteins | sample RifCSPlowO2_12_FD_107823 | JGI IMG/M metagenome (GOLD analysis project Ga0156170, IMG submission 107823) | Acidobacteria bacterium RIFCSPLOWO2_12_FULL_54_10
AAAGTGTCGGCAATGTACAGGTTTCCGGTTGCATCTATCGCCACGCTAGAACCAAACACATATATATTCAGGGAAGCACTCGTGGCAGGACCCCCATCTCCGGAGAAACCCCTAACGCCATTGCCAGCCACTGTGGTAATAATCCCGACGGGATCGACTTTGCGGATGCGTGCGTTGCCGCCATCAGCAATGTAGAGGTTGCCCGCCCCATCTGCCGCCACGCCGCCGGGTTCACGGAGTGAAGCGTTCGTGGCCTGGCCGCCATCGCCGGAAAAGCCCCTGACCCCATTTCCGGCCACGGTTGAGATGAACCCAGTCGGGCTGACCTTGCGGATGCGATGGGTACCGAAGTCGCTGATGTAGAGGTTGCCGATCGAATCCACGGCGACACCGTTTGGGTAACGCAGTGAGGCGCTGGCGGCTGGCCCCCCATCGCCGGAATACCCACTGATTCCGTTTCCCGCCACTACGGTGAGAACGCCTGTGGGAGAAATCTTTACAACGATGTGGTTATCGAAGTCAGGTGCGAACAGATTGCCAGCAGAGTCTACGGCTACCCCATGAAGCCCCCCCAACGGCGCGTCCACTGCCGGTTTGCCGTCACCGCGAAACACCCAGGAGCCGCCTGCGACAGTGGTGATGATGCTGTTCGGAGTGATCCCCTGCGCCAGCGCACGGGTGGGGAGTAGGGAGTAAGGAATGGGGAGTAGCAAGAACAACAAAGCAGTAACTAGTGAAGAGTGATTAGTGATTAGCAAGCAGAACATCCGAGCCGCGACTGTAAGCGAGCGGGGAGTGGGGAGTATGGAATGCAGAATGGGGAGTCCGCGCATTCGTGTCTTTCTCTGATACGACTGGAATGCTGTCAGCAAGTGGGACAATTTTACGCAGGCGCGCTGTCGCTGTCAACCGAGAGAACCGAGGGAACCGAACGTTCAGGCAGCATGGCGCGGCAGGGTTGTTAATCGGGGAGGAGACTGAAGTTAGAAGTCAGGAGTCAGAAGATACACAAACCGAGCCGGGATAGCCTGCTCTGAGAGATGTCGAAGGAGGATTACCCACGAGTAACGGCGTTTTGTTTACTAATCCTTTCTACAGTCGGGTAGTTGGACCTGGTTGTGGAAGTTTAGCCGGGGTAAAGTGGGACAAAGTGGGGATCGGGCAGAACGCTGATTCAAAACTGGCGGTGAGGGTGGGATTCGAACCCACGGAACCCTTTCGAGTTCAACGGTTTTCGAGACCGCCCGATTCAACCACTCTCGCACCTCACCGCGTGGTTACTTTTCAACAGATTAGCAGCATTCCCCGCAGGTGTCCAACCGGTTATTGTGGGGGATTTTGTGGGGACCCCCGCCGACGCTCATACGCTTGGAACACCTGTTCAGCATTGAACCGCTCCAGCTTTTCCACCGCCGTCCGCTTATGCTCCGGTGTCGGATGCACATAGCGCATCGTTATGGAAATGTTGGAGTGCCCCATTAACTCCTTTCCAATGTCATGAGACCATAGACAGAAATCCACATATGCTAAATGCCCGGCCTGAAGCGTTTCAGTTGACTTAAGTATCTAGCGCTTGTCCTTGTGCATCGGCAGACTACGTCCTTTCCACACCGCGAAAATAGCCGGGTAAACCGTCAGCTCCAGAATCAATGAGGTGAAAACGCCGCCAATCATGGGCGCGGCGATGCGTTTCATAACATCCGCTCCGGTTTCAGTAGACGCAGCCCACATAATGGGGAGCAAGCCAGCCAGGATGGTTGCCACGGTCATGATCTTGGGGCGCAGTCGCTTGACCGCTCCGTGGTGGATGGCTTTGTGCAAGTCTTGGCGGCTGGTTAATCGTCCTTCCTCTCGCCATTGCTTGTAAGCGAGTTCCAGATAGAGGAGCATGACGACACCGGTTTCCGCATCCAGTCCCGCCAAGGCGATTAGTCCTACCCAAACAGCAATGCTCATGTTGTAGTCCAGCCAATACAATAGCCACACGGCTCCTACCAAGGAAAATGGGACGGCCAGTAAAACCAGCAGAGGCTCTTTCCACGACCCAAAGTTGAAATACAGCAGTAAAAAGATTGCAAACAATGTGATCGGAACTATGTAATACAAGCGTTCCTTCATTCGCAAAAGATATTGGTATTGCCCAGCCCATTCCAGGCGGTAGCCGGGCGGCAACTGCACCTGCTGTGCAACAGATTGCTGCGCACCGCGTACATATCCTTCGTAATCTTGCGCAATCGTATCAATAAAAACATATCCCACCAGTTGGCCATCCTCATCGCGAATGCTCGGAGCACCGCGACTATAGGACAAGTCTGCCAACAGTGAAATCGGGACGTGCGCACCGGCAGGCGTGGGAACCAGTACGCGCTGCAACGTTGTGGGGTCCTGGCGAAATTCGCGAAGGTAGCGGACATTGATGGGATACCGTTCTCTGCCCTCGATGGTCTGGGAAATATTCATGCCGCCGATGGCCGTTTCGATGATGTCCTCCACGTCGCCGACCGTCAAACCATATCGCCCTGCATCTTCTCTGCGCACATTGAAGTCGAGATAATACCCACCTGTGACTCGCTCTGCAAAAGCTGTCCTTGTGCCGGGCACATTTCTAAGCGCCTCCTCCACCTGAATCCCGATTTTCTCAATCACCTTCAAATCCGGGCCGTAGACTTTGACTCCCAGGCTGCTGCGCATGCCGGTCACCAGCATCTCCGTTCGCGTCTGCACCGGCATCCACCACACGGCTGGCATGCCGGGGATATTTAGTTTCGGGTGCATTTCTGCAATCAATTCATTCCAGGACATGGGACGTTCTTCCGGCCAGAAGCGTTGCAGTTGCTTCTTTAGAAATTCAGGCGCCCAGCGGGAATACCACTGTTCTTCCCGCACCTTGCGCCATTGTTCAGGGGGTTTCAGCAATACCACGGTTTCCACCATGCTCAGAGGAGCCATGTCGGTAGCGGATTCCGAGCGTCCAATTTTGCCGAAAACGTTCGACACCTCCGGGAATTGAGCCAGGATGCGGTCCTGGATTTGCAAAATCCTGGCAGCCTCCGTGATGGACATACCCGGAACGGCGGTCGGCATGTAAAGAATTGATCCCTCATTGAGCGGCGGCATGAACTCCGAACCGAGCCGGTAAAAAATAGGGACTGTAGATAGAACCAATGCAGCAGCCAGCACAATGACCGTCTTGGGGAATCTTAGGACCACATGCAACACAGGCTCATACAGAGCCGCGAAAAAACGGCTGATGGGGTGCCGCTCTTCGGAGCGAATGCGGCCTCGGATCAGCATGACTCCCAAGGCCGGGACCAAAGTGATCGAAAGCAAAGCGGCAAAAAACATCGAAAAGGTTTTGGTATAAGCGAGTGGCTTGAAGAGGCGCCCTTCCTGGGCTTGCAGCGTGAATACCGGAAGGAATGAAATGGTAATAATGAGAAGAGCAAAGAAAAGAGACTTCCCGACTTCCTGGAAAGAATGTACGAGTACGTCCGTCCGGCTCCCGGGGCGGCCTTGTGTTTCCCAAATCTCCAGTCTCTTGTGGGCGTTTTCGATGAGAATAATCGCTGCATCGACCATGGCGCCCATGGCAATTGCAATTCCGCCCAGCGACATGATGTTGGCGGTGAGGCCCAGGTAGTACATGGGAAGGAAGGAGAGGATAACGGCAACTGGAAGGACGATAATGGGCACCAAAGCGCTTCGGAAGTGCAACAGGAACAGGATAATGACCAAGCTCACGGCGATCATTTCCTCGGTTAGCTTGCTGCGCAGGGTATCGATTGACCGGAGAATCAAATCAGATCGGTCGTAGGTTGTAACAATCTTGACGCCGGGAGGCAAAGACGGTTCCACTTCTTTGAGCCGTTGCTGCACGCGGCGGATGACCTCCAGCGCATTTTCTCCATACCGCATCACGACAATTCCGCCAACCGTCTCACCCTTGCCGTTGAGTTCCGCCAGTCCGCGCCGAATATCCGGCCCAATTTCGACGTATCCCAAGTCGTCAATATGGATAGGGGTGCCGCGCTGGTCGGTGCCGACAGGAACCGTTTCCAGGTCCCGCACCGAGCGGACGTATCCCCGGCCCCGCACAAAGTATTCGGTGGTGGAAAGTTCCAGGACGCGACCGCCCACGTCGTTGTTGCTGCGGCGGATTGCGTCGATCACCCGAGACAGAGGGATGTTGTAAGCCGCCAGCTTGTTGGGGTCGAGGTTTACCTGATATTGCTTGACGAATCCGCCCACGCTGGCCACTTCCGCTACACCCGGCACGGAGGCCAGCCAATAGCGAAGACTCCAGTCCTGGAAACTCCTCAGTTCTTGTAAATTGTTCTGTCCGGTTTCGTCCACCAAGGCGTACTCAAAAACCCATCCCACGCCAGTGGCGTCCGGCCCCAACTCTGGATTCACTCCTTCAGGTAATTTGCCGCGCACTTGCTGCAAATACTCCAGCACCCGCGACCGAGCCCAATACATGTCGGTTCCGTCTTCGAAGATGACGTAGACAAACGACATCCCGAAAATGGATTGGGCACGCACATATTGCACCTTCGGAGCGGAAATCAGCGAGGTGACGATTGGGTAACTGATCTGGTCTTCGATGAGGTCAGGGCTGCGGCCTTCCCATTCCGCCGTCACGATGACCTGAACATCGGAGAGGTCGGGAATAGCGTCCAGCGCAATGTTGCGAATTGCCCAGATACCAGCCGCGGTGGAGAAAAGAACGCCGACGATAACGATAAACTTGTGGCTCGCGCAATAAGCAATGATTCGCTCAATCATGGCAGTTCCTTTCGCGGTGACCACCGGCCCTGGGGAGCGCCAAGCTCTTGCAGGCGTTGTTTCATTTCATTCAGGCATCCGACCTCACACTGATCCACCGGACGTTCAAACTCGTGCCGGTGAAGAATCTTTATGGGCAGCATCACGTCAGAACGATTGCCGCGTTTGGGAGCATAGCGAATAGCTACATCGTAAATCCCGATCCTGTAGGCTGAGGGACGCCCTTCTTCCGGAAGGATATATGCTGCGATTGTCTGCAACGCCGTGAAGACGCGCAGGCAATCTGCGCAACCCGGCGTGGGATGTTCGACGTGCGATTCATGGGTGCCGTAGAGTTCAAGCGAAAACCCGATCTGGCGCTTTTCGTGGCTTTCCACGGTGTACTCCGGCCAGACTTCCCAGCAGATCCGGAAGTGCTCGACTAGGCTTGCCATCAACCCTGCATCATTTTGTGCCCTTTCCATGAGAGCCTCCTTTTTCCCGATTCCCGGTCGCCCCTGCTCAACGAGCGAGGAGAGTCGTTCGCACCGTACCGGTCAATTGCCCTCCCTTTTTGATCGTGATCGTTGTCTGCCAGGAAAAAGCAGTGGGAATGTCAATTGCTCCTGAATACTGTCCTTGTCCAATCGGCCGGAGCGACGCGCTCACGGAAATCGGGGCCATGCTTCCCATTGCTGGCATGAATAGCGTGATCTCCACATCCGCGTCTGGCACCGGCGAACCCGTTGCATCCTTGACGAGAATTTGGACTGTGTTAGTTCCAACTCGCGCCTGTTTCGGCTCCACGATCTCCGCCGTTACTCCCGCAGGCTCAGATGTTGCTGGCGATGGTTGCGTTCCGGTTGAAGTTGGTTGCTCGCGAGGCTGCCAGGCTGCAATCGCCCCTTGTACTTGACTCTCGGCGTCAACAAGGAAATTGGCAGCAGATACCACGCGGTCACCACTGCGAAGTCCAGAAATCACCTCGTAAGCGTCCTCGATTTCCATGCCAAGGTGGACGGACCTGACTTCCATCTGTCCAGCCCCGCGATCGATAAACACTAAGTCCTGTTGCCCCGTGCGCAGGACGGTGTCTTTCGGGATCGTCAAGCGGGTTCCGAGTCCAATTTCCAACCTGAAGTCGGCGTACATTCCCGGCTTCAATCGCAGGTCCGGATTGGGAAATTCCAGGCGCACGCGCAGCGTCCGGGCTTCCAGATTCAGATGGGGATCGATGTAAGTGATCAAACCACGGAAGACTTCGTTCGGGTAGGCTGGGACCGTTATTTCTGCCTTCTGGCCGGTTCGGATCAGGCTGATCTCGTTTTCGTAAATGTCCACATAGACCCACACGCTGCTGTGGTCCGCAATTGTGTAGAGATTCATTTCCGGCAGCACTCGTGTCTGAGGAAAAGCATTCCTTTCCATTACGTGGCCGCTAATAGGCGAGTAGATCGTGAGGGTGCGTTTTGCTGTCCGAGTCCGTTCCAACTCTTCGACCTGAGCGGCAGTGACATCCCAAAAATCAAGGCGGGCGCGAGCGGCCTCCACCAGCGTCTGCGCATACGATGCCGCCCGGGGAAAGGGATTCGCGGTATGCGCGAGCTGATCCCGTGCTTTTAAGGCCAGCAGGTACTCTTCTTGTGCGGACACTAATTCGGGACTGTAGATAGCAAACAGCGGATCACCCTGATTGACGTGCTGCCAAGTAAAATCCACGAATATCTGCTCAATCCAGCCGCTCACTTTGGTGTGAATCTGGGCGATCCCGCGTTCGTCCAGTTCGACGCGACCGACGGTCCGTATGATCTTTGTTAGCGGGCGGCGGCGGGCTTCAGTGAACCGGACACCAATTAGCTGTTGGCGATCTAAACTAATGTTGAACTGGCTGCCTGGTCCCCCGCTCGAATCAACCATTGCCGCTGTCTGCGGGGCTGGAGGACTAACTCCGTGCGCTCCATGACCACCAGCGGGTGGCACTTCGCTCCGATCCGTGGATTCTTGGAGTACGGGGACCAAATCCATGCCGCAAATCGGGCATTTCCCTGCTTCGTCCGCCCGCACCCAGGGATGCATGGAGCAAGTCCAATACAGAATATTTCCTTCTTCATCCCGCACTGCAACCAGCTCATGCTCTGGTTCTTCGTACAGTCCAAGGGTCACCGCGATTCGCAGGGCTATCTCCTGTCCTGCATCAAACCAATAAACGCCAGCTCCCACCACTGTCAGCAAAAGCGCTGCGACCAGCAGGATGCCCTTTCGTGTTCGGTTGAATCTGGCGACTTCTATCCATTTCCTTTTCATACAGACCTCCCCCTTATCGGGTCAGCTCCTCGCCCACAAGAGGTTCTATGCGGGCCAGGGCTTTTTGGAATCGAGTCAAATATTCGTAGTACCGAATTTCGTCGTTGGACAATTGCATCAAGCTGGTGATCATGGAAAGCGCATCCGCCCTTCCCACTCGATAACTGGCGGTTGTTGCTTCTAGCGTTAGTGTTTCCTGGGGGACAATGGCCTCTTCGAACAATCGCAGCAGCCGTTCGGTTGTTGTTGCCTCCAGGTAGGCATCCTTCAGTTCAAACTGCACCGAGGCGCGCAAACTTTCCAGTTGTTCTTTGGCCGCTGACAACCGCGCTCCGGCAGAATCGATTTCGTATTTCTGCTTCTTCTTAAAATAGAGGGGAATGCGAATGGTGCCTGCGACTTCCCAAATGTCCTTCATGCCCCCGCGATTGTGGTAGGCGAACATCACGCCGGCATCCGGCTTGCGCTCCTTTTCGGCAAGTGCCAGGGCGTACTGTCGCGCTTGGATCATCTCCTCTTGCTGGAGCAGCATCGGAAACCGTTCCAATGCCAGATTTCGCAATTCCTCGAAATTGAATCGCAAGTCGGATTTTTCGAGCGGCGCTGGAGGCGGTAATTCCGATTCGGACGTCCGGTTCAGCAAGGATTTAATCTTGGCTTCAGTGGCAGCTTTGCTCTGCTCCGCCAACTCGATTTGTTCCTGCAATCGGGTTTGCTCTGTCTGGGCGCGCAACACATCCGCTTGGGTAGCGTTTCCGACCCGATACTGCGAAGTCGCTGTCTCTTCAAACGATTCAAGCAAGGCCATGTTCTTGTGGAGCGTTTCGAGCGCGCGGAATTGATAAAACCATTCGTAGTAGGCGATTTTTAGATCACTCACAATGCGCAAGCGGACAGCGTCGTAATTCCGGGCTTCGGCATCGGCTTCCTTTGCAGCCATTTTTATTCGCAAATCCAGCTTTCCGAATAGCGGAAACTCCTGCTCTATCCCGATCGATACGCGGCTCATTTCATCTGCCCCCAAGCCAGCAAACGGCCTAATATTGCCAGTACTCATCTGTCCGATGCTTGCGACAGGGTCCGGCAAGGCTCCGGCGGGAAGCACTTTCAGCCGCAAGGATTCCAATTCGTAAGCCGCAGCGCGCAGTTCCGGGTTTTGCTTTTCCGCCTCGGCAACTAATTCCTCAAGGGTGGTCCACTGATTGCTTGCTGCATTCATGCCGGTTTGCGATTTGCCCGGCACGATCCAAGAACACAACAGGACAGCAATCAGGAAACCGCGATAATTTCTTGGTCGAACGATCATTTGGAAATTCCTCTCTATGCCTTCCAAAGAAGGCAACGTCACGGACAAATGCTCATCGCATTAAATGTGCGAAGACACTACCCCCAACAATGTAAAAAAGAGGAAAGAATCAAATCAGGAAAGATGCGTGAAGCAGAAAGAGATCAGGCGGATTTACTGATGGGTCCAACTGATACGTACTGGTAACGCGATTGCTTGATGAAATGACGATCAATGGGAAGGAATGGTCAGGACCTGATAATTCCAACGTTGTAGATGTGTCCTGGCTGTTAACTTCCTTCAAAATCGGCCGCACCTGAGCTGCAAAGGCACAGCACGGAGCTATTACGGGAGAGGTGTTCGGTGCTTGCCCGCTATGCTTGCATTCGCTATCCGGCATGCTCCAAGCATATTGCGCTTCACACAGAACCGGCACGAAGAAGGAAGCGATCACTATGGCAATAAAAAGCCTCATAAAATACATATACTCCCTCAAGCTATAATGCACAAGGGTTTCTTAAAGTGTCCATTCGTCTGAATGTCACTGTTCGTATGCTTTTTAGACAGGAGTAAATCAATGAAACATACCCATCCGCAAATTTGCAGTGCTGGACGAGCAACAGAATTCAAGTATGGTGTTCACAACTGTGGGGACTTTTGTGGGGACCCTGCCTTCATTTTGGCAGATTTTTGTACATGTCAAAACAAACTGGTACAGGACGGAAATTGATTGACCTGGAAGGGCTTGCAAGGTTAACTGCCGTCTGATCAATAGATTAATAAAATTGACGAAATCGGCTTTCGAGACCGCCCGATTCAACCACTCTCGCACCTCACCGCGTGGCTGGATTCCATAAGATTAGCAGTATAGCCGCGAGCAAACAACTCTGCGGCGGAATGGGCCGAATCATACGGCGAAATCCGTGAGCTTGAGTCGGTCCCCTGCAATGAAGTATGATCGTCGTGGCGGGATAAGAACATCCAGAATGCTACGTCTGCCTGGAAATCACCGGAGAGGAAAACAAAAATGCGCGGGAACAAGAAAGTCATTGCCCACCTGAACGAAGCCCTGAAGTCCGAACTGGTTGCGATCAATCAATACTTCCTTCATGCGGAGATGCAAGAGAATTGGGGCTACAAGCGCCTCAGCGATTTCACCAAGAAAAATTCCATCGGGGAAATGAAGCACGCCGAAGCGGCTATTGAGCGCATCCTGTATCTGGAAGGCGAGCCGGGCCTGGGCATGTCGCTGCCACTGAAGATTGGCGCCAATGTGAAGGCGCAGTTCGAAAACGATCTGGCGCTGGAAGTGGATGCCGTCGGGAAATACAATGCCGCGATTAAAGATTGCGTCGAAGCGGGCGACAACGGATCGCGCGACTTGTTTGTGCAGCTATTGAAAGACGAGGAAGGGCACGTCGATTATCTGGAAGCACAGCTCAATCTCATCAAAGAGGTCGGCATTCAAGCCTACCTCGCCCAGCAAATCCACGCGGGGTAATCAGCGGCAAGGAATCGAATCGCAGGTTGATCGCCTCCGGCCTGCTGTCGCATCTGTGATCGGCATTGTCCTATCACAGATCAAACTGGAAGATGGCCCAGGCAAGAAATCCAATATAGATTAGTCCAAAATATAATGGGAAGCTGACAGCACGACGCGCCCACCATCGCCGATGGTGACGAAGAATCCAGTTCGGCTCAAAGGCAGGCGGGATGTTGGCCTCATCCCGGAGGCCTTCTTTCTGATCGCGGAAGCGGTATAAATCCACAAACAATTGGCGGCGCGTCCACTGCGGAGAGCGCTCGATTCCCCGAAGCTGCCATTCCCACAATGCGTTCTGAGCATCGAATCGCGCCAGCACTAAAGCCATTTGTATAGTTATTCCGATGCCCAAAAAGCACAGCATCACCACAAGAAGATCGAACAAGCCAGTCATCATAGGTTGCGTCAAAAGGAAACCAATGGCAGCCACGAAAATAGAATTCGCAGTGAGGTAGGTGGCAAGCAGACTGTGAAAGTCGCGGACGCCGGCGGTCCACAAAACCACCAGGTTGTTGTAGGTGCGGTCCACATCATCGTTACCCTCTTGCCGTTGATCGCTATTCATGAACCGGATTTCATCGCTCATAGGATTACTTAATCGTGGATGTGTCTGCCGCAATTCGCTTTTGCTGGAAAAATTCGCGCAGGAGCGCGGCGCTTTCCTCCGCGAGGACTCCAGAAGTGATCGCCATGCGATGGTTCAAGCGAAGGTCGTCAGCCAGGCGAAATAGAGTTCGTACCGCGCCGGCCTTGGGGTCATTGCATCCATAAACCAGGCGGTCGATTCGCGCCAGCACCGCCGCTCCCGCGCACATCGCGCAAGGTTCCACGGTGGCGTAAAGCGTGCAGCCGGGAAGCCGGGTATTGCGCAGGGCGAGCGAAGCTTCGCGCAGAGCAACCATTTCAGCATGGGCAGTCGGATCGTGTTGCGAAATCATGCGGTTTCCGCCGCGTCCGACAATGGTTTCACCCTTCACGACCACCGCCCCGACAGGAACTTCCCTGGCAGCTTCCGCAAGGCGAGCTTCTTCGAGAGCGACTAACATGAATTGCGCATCCAATTCGGCAGTGAACACCATCATGCAAAATATAGCACAACGCCCAGCGCATTCTGCCTGGTTCAGCTTTGCTCGATTCGAATTTACCACTATTGCCAATGAACAAAATTTACGGTACGGTAAGTGGTGAACTGATGGGGGATATGCAGCGGGCGATGCATGTCCGCTCTTGAGTGAAAGGAACTGGGCTTCATGGCGGAAAGTGGCGGGATCGGCGGGTTTCTGAAGAAAATTTTCCTGGTGGACTTCCTGGAAGGAATGCGGCTGACGCTGAAATACGACCTGGCCATGGCCATGCCCGGAAAGCCCAAGGATCTCTATACAGAGCAGTATCCCAAAGACAGACCTCCCGTCGCCGAACGCTACCGCGGCGCGCCTCGCCTGAACATCAATCCGGATAGCGGAGAAACGCTGTGCATTGGATGCGACCTTTGCGCGCTGGCTTGTCCGGAGCATCTCATCGTGGTGACCACGGAGCGCGATGAAAAAACCCGGCGCAAAGTGCTGACGACTTTCACCTACGATATTTCACGCTGCATGTTCTGCGGGCTTTGCGAAGATGCCTGTCCGGTGGATTGCCTGGAACTCACTCAAGATTTCGAGCTGGCCAGCTACACGCGGGAGGGAACCATCTGGGACCGGCAAATGCTGGAAGAAGGCCCTCGACCAACCCGCTACACGCACTAATTCCTATCGCGGATTCACTTTCGCCTAAAAAAGTCTTCCCGCTCCTGTGGGATTGAACGGGATTACTTCCTCAGAAACTTTTCCAAATATTCTGTGATGGATTGAATCAGTCGATTTGAAAGGCGGTCCTGAAACCAGCCCGCGATGCAGATGCTAATTGCTAAGAATTCTTCTCGCTTTTCCCGATACCGCGCGCGTCTACGTAGTATCTCAAAGCTGCTTGATCGTGTGCGGGAACATTCTTAAAGCGGACACCAAGCCCTGTGGTGGATGCGTAGGCCACAATTCCGGTTACAGTAATCGCGGGTTGGTCTGGATTCAGTTCCAAGGCTAATCTAAAGTCCTGGCCAACCAGTTGTTTTTCATTCACCTTATCCTTCGACGCCAGCAGCACTCCAAATTCGCTGAATTCCTTTGCGCGCCACTTGAGTATCTTGCGGCCCATTGTTACGGCGACTGTAAAATCCACGGGGATTCTGGTGTTCCGTCTGCGCTCGGGTATTTTCGCCATAGGATTTATATACCTTCCAACCCAACTGTATGTGATTTATGCTTTGTATTATCACACAACATATTGTCCATCTTTGCTGGATTAATTTTTCGACTCCTTTATATGACGATGCGTCATGCGTCCAGTCAAATGGTCACCGATCAGGATGTACATCAGCAAAGCCGATTATTTATTGATGGCAACCGGCCACAGCAGCGCTCCGGGCACCGTTGCCTTCCTTAATTCCGCTTTTACGCGGCATTCGTCGCAAAGCCATACCGGGCCGCCATCGTCAACGGTAGATTGCTGGCACTCGGATATATTCTGGCAGGACCAGCAAAGTTCCAGCGCCAGAACATGGCGTCTGACATTGCCCCGAATTTCCGTGATTTCTTGAATTTCTGTGATTAGCATGGTCATGGCATCCTCCATGCCTATAACTTATAGGACGCCACGGAATTCGACAATAGACCAGAAGAAGGGTTTTTACTTGGACTTTAGTACTAATGAAATTGCGGAAGAATATTCACCGATTTTTGGTAATTTTTGACGACGAGTGGACCGTGGAATGTATACGATAGGAGCGTTCCCCCCTCAGTAAGTTTTATCTGATAACCTGCCTTTTAGCCACCGATCCGAATTTTACGGATACCTGGCAGGTGGCTGAAAAAGGAAACCAGCGATGACTCAATCGTCTCAGAAGAAATCTTCATTGGATTTTAGAAATCTCATGGACAAGATTCATTAGGCTCCATTGCTTATCTTATGGGGGCTTTTATGCGCGGCGTGGTTGGTGCCGGCCAACTCATGGGCGCAGGCTTCTTGCGCCGTGAACTCTCCGGCACCGTGCAAAGCAATACTGTAAGCCTGCCCTTCGCTCCCTAACTTCCAACGCGACCGTAGCAGACCCCGTCAAAATTCCCAATGCACGCCTGTCCGCACGGTAGCGCCCGGCGCCAGAAACCCGCCCTGATAATACTGGCGATCCAGCAGGTTTTCGACCTTCAGCACATAGCGCAAGCGGGACTCATCGGATTCCCGCAAAACCAGGCTTCCGGTCACATCCAGCAATGTGTATCCGGCAAAACGGTAAGTCTCCGATGGAATAGTGAAGACAATCCCAAAAGCCGGGTAATCGTAATCAGATACTGAATACCCTTGCAAATTCAGATTCACGCGGCGCGAAGGACTGACGTTGACTCCATAGCTGAACTGATGATCCGACAAACCTAAAACTCTGGTGGTCCCGGCTGAAGTCGCCGACGGCTGTATGGATTTCGTGAGCGTGTATGATGCATGCCACTGAAGGAATGCAGCCGGGCGCGACTCGGCGGAAATCTCCACGCCCCTGGCGTGGCCGCCTTGCAGGTTGACATACCCGAAGAAGCGGTCGAACGGGTCATTTTCTGGCGGGCCGAAATCAATGATGGTATTCAGATACGTATAAAAATACGTCGCGCTCATCTGAAGCTTTTCACGAAACAAAGACTGATCAATGCCGCCATCCGCGAAAACGGCTTTTTCAGCGCGCAGGCGCGGATCGCCAAAATACGACCGGAAGCCGCCAAACTCGCCAGCGCCAAAGCGCTCGAACAGCGATGGCGAACGGTATCCGTTGCCGGCGTGGACCCGCACCTTGGTGCCCGTACGAGGAAAATAGTACGCGACAGCCGCGTCGCCGCTATGGGTCGCCGGAACATTCAGATCGGAGACAATGGCAAACGGGTTTGCCGGATCATTATTGAATCGCGGCTGGTCGAGATCGTACCGCTGCGCCCGGTACGCCAGATGGATGTGCAGCCGATGATCGAGCAGACGGGTTTGGTTTTGCAATTGGAGCGATAACGATCCCTGGGCCGCTTCGGTGCGCAATCCAAACACGGTTTGATCGAGTCGAGAATGATCGTAGCCCAGCGCGAAGTGCAGCGAGCTTTTCGCGTTCGCAAAGAAATTGTTGCGCCAGAAGAACTCGTTCACTTCCCCGCGGAACCGCTGTTGATCCGGCGGGTTGGCGTCTTGAGCGCCCAGTTCCTTGGCAAGTGGCGACATGGCAGGTCCATCTTCGTCCAGCCTTCGCGGGTGAAAATTCTGAAATCCGACCGAATAATTCCAGTTTCGGTACGGACTGTGATCCCAGCGAACCGTTGCGCGCGCATACCGCACCTCTTCGCGAAAATCCGGGTCGTCCAATTGCGGGATGAAAGTTGCGCCCGGCCCCGGATAAGGAGTTGCGTTTCGCAGTCTCGACCCCGCTGCTAATGGCATCAAGCCCGGCACAGGCGTTGGACTTTCATTGAGCAGGAGAAATGCATCGGTTATCTGAAACCGTGCTACCAGGCGTGATTCCGAACTAGGTGCAATGGATGCGTACGCGGAACCGGAACTGACGCGATACGGATCGTTCCCATCCTGTCCGCGCGTGTAATTGATGTGGTCCGCACGCAAGGAATAAGCAACTCTCCGCCCTTTTGTAAAGCCGCCGATTTCGCCGCCGCCGCGCAGCAGACCCAGCGATCCGCCTTGCAGGGAAATCGCTCCGCCGAGCGGTTTTCTCGGCTCTTGGGAAATCATGTTGATCGCTCCGCCCATGGCGTTGGTGCCGTAGAGAGTGGAACCGGCGCCGCGAAGCACTTCAATACGATCCACATCGGTCGCCGTCAAGAACGATAAAAAAGGCCGCGCGGAGGTTTTTGTGTCCGTGGGGTCCAGCACCCGGAATCCATCCAGCAGCACCGCTGCATCCTCCGGACGCATTCCGCGCATACGATATGCGGATAGCGCTCCTGGGCCTCCTTGCTGCTGCACTTGCAGCGATGGTATCTGCCGCAAACTCTCGTTTAACGTCAATGCATCCGAATTGATTAGGGTTTCCTGCGAGATCATGGACACCGACTTGGAAATTTCTTCCCACAATTCCGGCAGCTCCGAGGCAATGACGATCACGTGCTGGTCCAAGCCCGCAAGTTCCAATTGCAGTTCGACATTCCCGGAGTCCGCCATGTTGATGCGGCGGCTAAGTTTCTGGAAGCCTGTTTTGGAGCATTCCACAACATACGATCCCGGCGCCTCCTGCTCGAATGCAAATCTGCCTTCTGCATCGGTTAGCAATTGTTTGCTGCGACCGGCACTGTCGTATAGCGTGACCGTGGCGGCGGCGACGCGCCCGCCGGAAGGGTCGCTGACCGTGCCGGAAAGTGATAGTCCATCGGCGGAAAATGTCGCCATGGGAATTAACAACAGGAAAAAACAGCAGATGATCCTGGTCCAAAAACGGCTGGCGGATCGAGAATTACTTGTAAACCAATTTTCCGAAGCAAAGTTCCGAGCGCAATTCTTCATAATCGTTCCTTTCGCCCTCGCAAAGAGGGAACGTGATGGGCCGCGGGACCGGTATCCTGACTTGCGACGGGATGCTGCTGCATCCAGGAGGCCTGCGCCTTCCCACCCTTTTCTGGCAGAGTAGTGGCTTCTTATTCAGGCCTCTTGCCGTCGCTCACAGTTGCGGGGCAGTGGCGGAATTGCACCGCCTTCCCGAGCATCCTGCAGCGGGGTTTAAGTTGTTAGTGGCACCAGCCAAACAGACTTTGGAAAGATTGAAAAGGCATCTCGTACGAAATCTTTAACGCTGTTAGAAATTGGCCAGCGATAGTCTTTCGTGACGCAAAATGCTTATCGGCTCTTCCCTCGAAGCCGATCCAGCTTGGGGGTTCCTGGCAGGTCTCCTGGCTGATGCTTTTCCGGATTGAGCGCCTTCCCACCCTTTTCTTGCCGGGCAGTGGCTTGCTGCTCAATCCAACGCATTTACAGTGGCGGGGCCGCGCTGGCTTTTCACCAGTCTTCCCATTTTGTCAGAACTGCACCATGAACGATGCTCATCATGAACCAAGTTTGGCAGACTGTCAAGATGAGTCGTCTGCCCTTGCTCATCCACGCAGACTGCGCTAGTCTAGAATCATTATGCAAATTCGCCTCAGTATGTTTTACCGAACACTCATTATATTTTCTCTCGGCATATTTTTAGCTGGTTGCAGCCAGAGTAGCAGCGATCCCAACGCGGCCATCCAAAAGGCGATTGAAGATCATTTGGCGAATCGATCCGATCTTTCCATCGGCAACATGGTGATGGAAATGAAAGATGTCCGCATCGACGGCGACCACGCTCAGGCCGATGTGCTATTTCGCACCACATCCAATCCTCCCGCGCAGATGGCTTATACCTATCTCCTGCTCCAAACAGATGGCAAATGGGAAATTGAAACCGCACAGCCGAGCGGCGCCGATTCCTCTCATCCAACACCCGAGAATTCTGGCGTGGAGTCTGAAACTCTTCCCGAGGGGCAACCGCCGGCTCAGTCCCCTCATTGATGCTGGGATATAGCTGACTATTTATCCCGTGTTATTTAGCAGCGCCAATTTATATCCTTTCCATTCTAGATACTCCGCTTTTACCAACCCTACCAAGCCGGTTATCCGTATGTTAGTATGGGCTTTCGAACAGGAACCAGAATTACCTGCGCGGCAGGTATCATTTTTCTAGGGAGAGTTTCTTCCATGGATGAAATAGAACCGGTACAGCCAGTCGAAGTCGATGAAGGAATGGGCGAGAAGCCCAAGCAGAGAACCTCCTACGAGCATATCCAGGTGGAGATTGTGGAAGGTGTTGCGCGGCTGACCATGAACCGGCCGCCTTATAATGTCCTGACCATCGCCATGATGGAAGAGATCGCCTACGCGATTGAACATTTGCGCGAGGAGCACCAGGTGCGGGCCATTCTGATGCAAGCGTCGCCGAGTTGCCAGGCTTTTTCCTACGGCGTGGCCGCAGAGGATTCCCGCCCCGACCGCGCTTTCCAGATGCTGGATGCTCTGCAAGCTGTATTTCGCAGCATGTTGGATATTTCCAAACCCGTGGTCACCGTCATCAACGGACCGGCGGTCGGCGGGGGCTGCGAATTGGCCGCGCTCGGCGATATTCTCATCGCCACTCCCAAAGCTCGATTTGCCCAGCCGGAAATTCGGCTTGGAGTTTACCCGCCGGTCGCCTCCGTGATCCTGCCTCATATCATCGGCCACAAGCGCGCTATGGAAATGATTCTCACTGGCGAGCCATTAACCGCTCAAGACGCCCATCGGCTGGGTTTGGTAAGCCGTTTGGTTCCGGAAGAGAAATTGGATGAAGAAGTTGCTAAACTTTTGACCAAAATCACGGATCAGAGCACTCCGGTATTGGAAATGGCCAAGAAAGTTCTTTATGACAGCATCGGGCTGCCCTTGGAAGCCGCCATGAAAAAATCCGTAGACCTTTATCTCAACCAATTGATGGATTTGAACGACGCCCAGGAAGGGCTTCGCGCGGCGGTCGAAAAAAGGAAACCCGTTTGGCAAAACAAATAGCTGGGCACTGCCTCGCGGCGCACCGCTGCCGCTGATCCTTGGGTTTTATTATGGAACAAGTTTCTAACTCAGGCGGAAAGCAAGAACAGTCAGCGTCGTGGCCGCTGGTGGATTCTCGATTCCGCCGGTCTAGCGGGACCGAGCGCAGATTTCATCGCGCCGCTAGACTGCTCGTGAATGGCGCGTTTGTGGCCTTGATCGTGGTTGGAGTTTTGGGCGGGCTTTCCTGGATTCGGTCTCAACCGGCGGTTCGCGTCGTCCAGTCACAGTTGCAGGCGATCCATCAGGGCGAGCTGGTCAAAGCTTACGGATTTTTCTCCAACGAATACAAGGAGGAAACCAGCCTGCCCGTGTTTCGGCGCTGGGTCCGGCGCCAGCAACGGCTGACGCGCATCGACGGGGTCCAGTTCTGGAGCCGTTCCGTGTGGGGCGGAGTGGCTCTGCTCCGAGGGAGCTTTCAGGATGGATTCGGGCGAAGATACCCGGTCCGGTACCTCTTGATCCGGCAGGACGGCGAGTGGCGGGTTCATCAGTTTCAGCTTGCGCCTGACATTCCCAGGGTCGACACAGAGCCGGATTCGCTGCTGCGCATTTGACGAGCGCTCTCTGCCCTTTCTGCTAGCCGGTTACGATATACGCAAGTCCTGCATTAGGTTACGCGACTCGGAAGAGGGAGTATCCATTGGGCCTCGTGGATGATTACGCCAAGCACAGGATCTTGGCGGTTCAGGATTTCACGCTTCTTTCCACCAGGACGCTTCAGAGCCTGTTCCGCTCCCCTCGCTATATCACCGACATCATCCAGCAAATGGACTTCATCGGCTTCGGCTCCCTGCCCATCGTCGTGTTGACCGGATTTTTCACCGGAGCGGTCCTCGCTTTGCAAATGGCAAAAACGCTTGCCACCTTTGGCGAGACGTCACTCACCGGGCAGCTTGTTATGCTCTCTCTGGTCCGCGAATTGGGCCCGGTTCTGACCTCCCTGATGGTTGCGGGCCGCAACAGTTCCGGCATGGCCTCCGAGCTGGGATCGATGGTGGTCAGCGAGCAGATTGAAGCCATGCGCGCTCTGGGCACGGACCCGGTCAAAAAACTCGTCGCGCCGCGGCTGATTGCCACCGTCATCATGCTCCCCATGCTGACCGTCATTTCCGACTTCATCGGATTATTTGGCGGTTTTGCCACTTCGTTCTTTGTCATCCGCCTCAACCCTAATCAGTATTGGTACAGCGCTTATCAAGCGCTCGAATACGAAGACATTTTCCAGGGACTGCTGAAGCCTTTCGTCTTTGCCTTCATCGTAGCGCTGGTCGGCTGCTACTATGGCCTCCGCACGACGGGCGGAACTCAGGGGGTTGGCAAGTCCACTACGCAGGCGGTGGTGGCGGCTTCGGTGCTGATTCTCATCTGCGACTTTTTTATTACGAAACTGCTCTTGTGGATGTTGGGCTAGGAATGAACGTCGGGGCGCCGGAACCAGTCATCCAGTTTGAAAACGTTACGCTGTCATTCGGTGACAAACCAGCGCTGGAAAATATTTCGTTCTCCCTGGACCGCGGGGAAACCATGATCCTGTTGGGAGCTACCGGTTCCGGCAAATCGGTTCTTTTGAAGCTGGCGATGGGACTGCTGGCCCCGGATTCGGGTAAAATTTTTGTCCTCGGCCAGGATATCTCCCATATGCGCGATCTGGATCTGTTCGCCGTGCGTCAGAAGATCGGCATGGTCTTTCAGGAAGGAGCCTTGTTTGATTCCCTGAAGGTCGGTGAAAACGTCGGTTACGTTTTTGAACGCATGCCCGAAGTGAACGCGGCGGAAGCGGAGCGAAGAGTTTTGGAAGCCCTGCGGTTTGTCGGGCTGGAGCACACGGTCGGCTTGTTTCCATCGGAGTTGTCCGGCGGAATGCGCCGCCGCGTTGCCATCGCCCGCGCCATCGTCGCGCAGCCGGAGCTTATGCTTTACGATTCCCCCACCGCCGGGCTGGACCCCATCACCGCCAAGCGCATTATGACGCTCATCGTCAAGCAACGCGATCTCCGTCAGGTCAGCTCTCTCCTGGTCACGCATCGCGTGCAGGACGCATGGAAGCTGGCCCTTTCTTATTACGATCCGCAGCAGGACAAGCTCGTGACCATGAGCCGTAACGGCGATTCCAAAACAAGTTTTCTCGTGCTTCGCGAGGGTGAAATCGCTTTTGTCGGCTCGCTTTCGGAACTGGCCGGTCATACGGATTCCTATGTTAAAAAATTTGTTACTTGAATGCCTGACTCGCTTGACTTTATCAACTCAAGGAAATTTCTCCCATCGGAGGCTGCATGGCGTATAAAAAAAACGTTGCTTGGTCCCAGTTGAAGGTTGGCATGATTGCTATCACCAGCATCACGCTGTTTGCACTGACCATATTTCTCATCACGGGAGGGTCCAATTTCTTCGGTGAAACGATGCTCCTCCACAGCTTTTCGTCTGACGCAGGAGGATTGCGCGTGGGCGCTCCCGTGCGGCTGGCTGGCGTGGATGTCGGCATGGTTCGCCAGGTCTCGCTCTCTGGCCGCGAAGCTCAAGCCGAGGCCGTTGAAATTGTGTTCGAGGTGAATGCAAGTTATGCCGGGGATTTCCGGGAAGACTCTCGCGCCATCCTGGCAGCCGAAGGCCTGCTCGGCGAAAGATATATCAATATCAGCAAGGGTTCTCCGGCATCCCCTCAAATTCCTTCGGGCGGCACCGTGCTCTTCCGCGAAACCCCGGAATTCAGCGAGCTTGTCGGCGGCAGCCGCGACCTGCTGGACAACCTGAACGTGCTGACCACGCGCTTGAACACCGTCGTGGAAAGCATTGAATCCGGCCAGGGCACGATTGGCAAGCTCATCACCGACGACAGTTTGTACCAGCGCCTGAATACCGCAGTTAGCTCTGCTGAGTCACTGGTTTCCGACATCAGCGGCGGCACAGGCACGCTGGGACGCTTGGTTACATCTGACGAATTGTTTAATCGCGTTAACGACACAATGATGAAAGTCGACCGCACCGTTGCTCGCATTGACAGCGGCGAGGGCACGCTCGGCAAATTAATCAACGATCCTGCTCTCTACCAGGAAGCGCAACAGCTCATGGCTCGCAGCTCCACGCTGGTGACCAACATCAACAGCGGCCAGGGCACGCTAGGCAAACTGGCCACGGATGAGGAATTCTACAACCGCCTCAACAGCGCCGTCCGCAGCGTGGATAACGTGATGACCGGCATCAATAGCGGTGAGGGCACCATGGGCAAGCTCTTCAAGGATCAATCGCTCTACAACAATCTGAATTTAACTACTGGTGAGATGAAAGAATTGATGGGCGACTTCCGCCGCAATCCCAAAAAGTTCCTAACCATTCAACTGAAAATTTTCTGAGATTGATTAATTACCGTCAAAAAAAAGGCAGCAGATACTATCTGCTGCCTTTTGCAATTTAACCTTTCGTAAATTGTTACGGTGCCTGTACTATTCCTTCGCGCTCGCCATCATAGCTATATCCGGAAGCCGGAGAATCAATTGGCGCAGTGCCGTCGAGGTCCGCATTGTTCCGAATCGAAGTCCGTATGTTTTCTACTCCGCTTAATCCCTCTTTTTGGATTTTCCGTGCCACTACACCGGCCACGTGCGGCGCCGCCATGCTCGTGCCGGACATGCGCGTCGTGCCGCCGCCGCGCTTCAGCGAAAGGATTCCCACCGAATTAATGAAGCAGGCCTTGCTGATGTTTTCCTTCTCGTTGCCGGGAGCTGAGATGGTCACTCCCATGTCTCCTGTGAACGCTCCGTCCGTCGTAAAGTAGGACGCGGTATCCGCTTTTATCGTCTTTGTGTAGGCTCTGCATCCAGCATTACTTCCATCCACCGCCGTTGTGCTGGCCACTGCAAAAACTTCCGGGTACGTCGCGGGCACGTTATCCGTTACTTCCAGGCTGGAATCGTTGCCCGCCGAAACCACCACGACGATACCGGCATCGTAAAGCGCATCTACGGCGCCACGCAGCGCGCCGTTATCTCCCAATGTTCCTTCCCTGCCCAGACTCATGTTGACCACTCGAATATTGGGAGTCACGGAAGTGGCATGGACTGCCACCCACTGCAATCCATTGATGACATCATCATCCGTGCCGCTGCCCTGCGCATTGAGCACCTTCACGCAAAATAGTTTGGCCCCTGGAGCCACGCCTGCCACATCCACTCCGTTCTTCTGTGCGGCAACGATTCCCGAAACGTGTGTGCCATGCCCCTGGTCATCCAGACAGGAACTGCCATGCGCAGTAAAAGATTCCGCATTATTTGTTGGACTTCCATAAACCGACAAATCACGGTGATTGAAGTCAATCCCTGTATCTACAATCGCCACACCGATGCCTGCTCCGTCCGTCGCAGATGGATCGGCACCACCCGCAATCACCCGTTTCACTCCCGGCTGTACTTCTGATGTTGTTGTTCCGCCCCCACCACCCGTGCCGGGCTTGGCATTGATATTTTCACCATCCCTGCCCGCCGCGCTCTGGAAAGCGTGGACTTCTCGGTTGGGAATTATTTCCAGTATCGAAGTATCCCGCTGCAAAGCAGCATACACATTCGCATTGGGCACCACCGCCGACACGGCATCGACTATCGAATAATTTGACCGCAATTCAGCTCCGGCGCGCCGCACTGCGGCTGCCCGCTGCGCTTGCGATGTTCCCGCTCGGAACGTAATGATGTAGTTCGCTGGCCCGCGATTTTCCCCTGCGGATGGCCCCTGCGCCATCGCCTGCTGCATGGTGATGCTTCCCAAAACCAGAACCATAACTGCCATGCCGTGGGAAATTCCCTGGATTGCCATTCGTTGGCTGGACATTGCTGAACTCTCCTTGTTGGTTATTGAGCGATTGCTGATCCGATGAAAACCGCCTTGCTGCCGCCGGAATTCGCACGCTTCAATATTTCATATCGGGGGGATATCCAAAATCATAATACATTACCGGCCCTCTGGCCATATTTATTTACTCGTTGCGGAAAGTAACAGAAATGGGCCTCCTGCTTTCCTGCCGAAACCATTGCCGTTCCTGCATTACCGTGCTGGCTGCCGCTGTTGCATAGCTGCTGTTCGAGGGGGAGTAATGCCGTTCAGCCGTATATACGTTACCAGGTTGCCATAATGTTCGTGATTGTCCTTCATGTTGGCGATGACGATGCCCATCCGTAGCGTCTGCTGCCCGCGGAAACCGGCTACGGTTTCTGTGGCTTTCTGGTCGTTCAGTCCGGCCAAAACTTTCACGCCATAGGCATAGCTTTCTTCCAATGCCTTCATGATTTCCGCCCGGCTTTTCAGGCTCTCCGGGTTCGGCGCTCCGCTGGCTTTCTCTCCTGCCACCAAGCCCATGAACATGAAGTTCTCGCCCACCAGATGCTGCAACTGCTCGCGGAAGCTGCGCACTTCCGGTGTCGGCTTGTAGTCGTACTTGCCCTCCGGAATGGCCTCTGCCAATGTGATAATTTGATTCCGCGAAGCTTCCCACTGCCTGCGCAGCTCATCGGATATGGGGTCTGCCGCCTGCATCTTCTGCGCCGCAAGCAGTCCAACTATGGCCAACAACAATAATCTGACTTTCCTCATCATATCCTCCTCTGGAGTAAACACCGGTTAACGATGCAAGCACCGCCCCAATCGTTCTGATCCATTATATCTTAGCCCTGCCAGCCTATGCTTGGTTTCTGTATGGATGCCATTGCTCGCTCAAGCGATGCCTCCATTGCTAACTGGATTATCGCTATGGGGCAATGATCCCTTTATAAATTTTTCATCCGGTTCTTGATCTTTTTCGCCAGGCTCTCGATTTCCTCTGCTTTTCGGATCACCGTTATTGAGAGCGTATCCTCGCTGGCTTTCCCGACCTCTTCTTTCAGCTCCGTCGCCAGTTGCACCAGCCGCTCTGCTTCTTTGCCCAGTTCCTCAAAGCTGGCTTTCAGCATCCGTTTCCGCAGGTCTTTCTGTATCGGCGAGGATGGCTCCTCGGTTTGCGTTTGAGGACCTTGCTGTTGTGATCGCGGATACTGCGCAAGGGTAGGGTTCGCCATCCATCCCAACAATAATGAAACGAATACGATCCATGTCCGCCGGCGGGTCCTGTTCATATCCCCTCCAATCCCCATTGTTTACCGCCAGCATACCAGAAACCTCCCTGCCGATTTTATATAAATTCCGCCAGTGCACAATTTGGGCATTGCACCCTGCGCCAGCCGCCAGTGTCGCGTTGAGCGAACTTCCACCTAAAGCAGCGGGCGGATGCGTGCGATCAGTTCAACTAGCCGGAAAGGCGTCTGCGAATGCGTGCTGGAGACCGCGCACCAGCCGTCGCGGAACCGCACAAACATCGCGCCGCAGTCGCCGAAGCCCTGCACGACACCCAGTGTGCTGGAATCCACCAGATCATAAAGGTTCGCGCCGGGCGGTCCCATGGCCGCGAGAAGATTGGTGTCTTTCAACGCCAGCGGAATCTCCAGGCGCTGGAGGTCGTCGGGCTGCGCGTCCCACGGACCGGTGGCCAGTGCGGCCAGCATTTTTGTGGCGAGCCCTGGGGCGATCGACGAGGGCTTCACGGTCAGCAGCAGGCCCGCCGACGACGGCTGCTTCAACGGAAATAGCACCTCTTCTTCCACCAGCGCCTCATCTCTGGAATCCCCGTGCCGCGCCTTCACGTAGAAGTACACCGCGGGCTCGCCGGGCAGCCGTTTCGGATGGCGCACTTCGTAGCGAAATTCGCGGTTCTGCTCCATCCGCATGACCGTCTCCTCCAGCCAGACCTTCTGCTCCGGACAGGGCTGGAAGCCGAGCTGCTGCAATTCAGCCTTCTGCGCTTGATTCCTGCCGTGCTGCGCCACCAAGCTCCAGATCAGCAGGGCCAGCGCCACCGCTCCAATCAATATGAGGGGCCAATATTCGGACACGCTCAGCCTCCTTCATCAGAGCGAAATCATTGCCTAGATCAGTTCAGGGGACAATACAAAGGGGGAAGATGGAGCGGGCAGACTTACGCTGTTCCGAATTACATCTACATTTTTGAAATTCACAAGTTCACTCAAACCATTACAACTAATTTTCGCCCTGCTATTCGCGAAAATAGAACTGCAGTTTCAATCCACCAATCTGAATCAGATCGCCTTCGTTCAGCTTCCGCACCGCCGTCAAAACTTCTGAATTGACTTTGGTCGCTCCGGCTTTGTCGGATGGCGCAATCTCGTAGTACGTATCGCGGCGGTTGATGATGGAAGCAACTTTCGGCGCGAACCAGCCCTTCAGCTTTACCGTCGCCATCGAATCTTTTCCGATCACGCACAGCTTGCTGGTCAGTATATACTCGCGCTGCTCGCTCTTGCCGTCCAGCACGATCAGGCACCCCACCTTCTCTTTCGCAGCCGGCGAACTGCCCTCGGTCGCAATCGATGTCGCCTTCGCCAGCATCTCCCGGCGCTGCTTCGTATCCAGCACCACGGTTTCATCCCCGCCTAGCTGAATTTTTTGTGTTTTATCCACCGGGGGCGCTGAAATGTCCGTTATTGCGCCTTCTTCGACATAGGCCAGCGTATGTTTCCCTATCAATATCTCATCACCGCTTTTTAAGGCGCTTCTGCGGACTCTCTGCTCGTTCAGAAACGTTCCATTCAGGCTGTTCATATCCTCGACGACAAAGTGATCTTCTTCGAGGATTAATTTGGCGTGATGCCCGGATACGCCCAGGTTGTCGATCACGATGTCATTCGTGCTGGCTCTCCCGATGGTCACCGAACCTTTTTGCAATGGATATTCCTTCAGCACCGATCCTTCGAATTTGAGGACTAGTTTCGCCATTTTCCATCCCCTCTTTTGAAAATTCCGGTCAGCTTATACAGCCAGCCGGTCTTCGAGGGAAGCAACCGGACCACAATCACCGTGACGTTGTCTTCTCCCCCGTTTTCATTGGCAGCCTCCACCAGTTGGTTTGCCGCCAGTTGCGGATCCTTCCAGGAAGTTAGAATCCGCGCAATTTCTTCATCGGATACCATCCGCGTGAGCCCATCGGAACAAAGCAGGATCGTATCCTCCGCTTGCAGCCATACTTCATCCAAATCCACTTCGACGAAGGGCTCAGCGCCTAGCGCGCGCAGGATCACATTCCCAATCTCCGAGTTTTCCGCTTCTTCCTTGCTCAGCATTCCTAGCCGCACCTGCTCCATCACCAACGAATGGTCGTTCGTCAGTTGCTTCAATTCCTCCTGCCGCAGATGATATACCCGGCTATCGCCCACATGAGCCAGGCTCATGACATTGTCGGCTATTTGCACAGCCACCACCGTTGATCCCATCCCAGTCAATGTCATGTCATTGTTGCCTGCCTCAAAGACAGCGGCATTGGACATTCGCACTCCGTCCGCCAGCCGCGCCGTGACTTGAGAATAAACGCTGCCGGTATTCTCATCTGTTCCACGCTCTTCGTTGTGATCCATGTCTCGGCAGTGCTTTAATAGTATATCCGCACCCATCTTGCTGGCTACTTCTCCTGCCGCCTGCCCGCCCATGCCGTCGCACACAATGAATAAATTCAGCCCGGGGTCCACGGCACAATAGTCCTCGTTATTTTCCCGCACTTTCCCAGGATTCGATTTTGAACCATATGCAATTTTCAAAATTGTCTACCCGCTCTGGCCTTTACAACCCAGCCCCAGCAACGCTATATCATCCTCACACTACCACGGCGTTCTAATGTAACGGAAATTTCCGTTCCTCCGCAATGCGCTGAATTTTATCGTAGTGCCCACGCATCGTCAATAAATCGTATTTACCGCATTGATTACCCTTGTAGTAGGTTTAATCGATAAGCATGTATCACATTGGTTACTATTTTAGCTATTCAAATCTCCTGAAATCCCTTTTCCGGCCCTGGGCATTGATGTAGATTAAAAGCACTGCTCCCCGGCAACCGGCGGATCATTTTTCCGCCGTAAACGTCAAAATATTGTATCTTCTCTGGAAATAATCGCTATATACTGTATCCTGTTTGCGTACTCGAGCGTTTTCTATTTCCTAATGCGAGGTGACTCTTGCTGAAGCTTCAAAAAATTGCAATGCTTGGATTTAAGTCCTTTGCGGACAACACGGAAATTGCTTTCACCGGAACCGGCATCGCGGCCGTTGTCGGTCCCAATGGCTGTGGAAAAAGCAACCTCAGTGACGCTATTAGTTGGGTACTCGGCGAGCAGTCACCCCGCAGCTTGCGGAGCAGCCGCATGCAGGACGTCATTTTTAACGGCACCCCGAATCGCAAGCCCACCGGCATGGCCGAGGTGAAGCTGACTTTATTTGATCCGGACGCCGTCGAACAGCCCCGGCCCGCCTCAGCCGAAGTCATCGCCATTTCCGGCGAACCTGTCTCTCATCCCAAAGAGCGGCACCAGCAAGACGACTCCGGCATCATCACCATTGCCCGCCGCCTATTCCAATCCGGCGAAAGCGAATACCTCTTGAACGGACGCGCCTGCCGCTTGCGGGACATCCATGAAATTTTTCTTGGCACAGGTCTCGGTCCGGATAGTTACGCCATTATCGAACAGGGGCGCATCGGCCAGTTGCTCAGCGCCAAGCCTTACGAACGCCGCGCTCTCGTCGAAGAAGCCGCTGGCGTTACTAAATTCAAAGCCAAGAGAAAACTCGCCTGGGCGAAACTGGAATCTTCCAAGCAAAACCTGGCGCGCGTCAGCGACATACTGGAAGAAATCCGCCGGCAGTTGAACTCTCTCCAGCGCCAGGCATCGCGCGCTCGCCGTCACTCGGAACTGCGCTCGCAGTTGCGCACGCAGACGCAATCCTTGCTCGCCAATCAATTCCGCCTCCTCACGGAAGAGGCCGCGCGCATCAGCGGCGAGGTCGCCACGCTGGATCAATCGCTCCAGGAATCCCACGCGCAAATCGCATCCCAGGAAAACGAACGCCAAACTTTGCGCTTGCAGCTTGTCCATGAGGAAACAGAACTCCGCCAATCCGTGGAGGAGCGCTCCACGTTGCGTCTGAACGCGGAAAAGGCCCGCAGCCAGGTCGTTTCGCAGTCTCAGCAAATTATTTTTCTCGGCAACCGCATCACCGAAGCGGCTCGTGAATTGGAGCTTCTGTCTGCCCGTCTCGCGGACCTCAATGCTGAGCGGCAGCAAGCCCAAGTTTCTCAGGATGCCGTGCAGTCGGACATCGCGGCTTGCAACACGCAGTTGCAGAACCACGAGGGCCAGTTCCGCGCCGCACAGGATGAGTTGAAGCAGGACGCCTCCCGCCTGGAGCAACTGCGCATGGAAACGCTGGAAGCGGTTCATCGTTCCGCGACCCTCAGCAATCAAATTCTTCAATTGGAGCAGTTCCTCTCGACCACCGAGCGGCAAATCGACCAGACGCGCATCCAGTGTACAGCCGTGGAAAGCATGAGAGCGGCGGCGAACCACAAATGCGAGACGACGCGCGAATCTCTTGAGAAGCAGCGCGCCACGGCTCAATCACTGGCCAACAAACGGATGTCTCTCGAAGATACCTTGGCTGCTGGCAAACTGGAGCAAAGCTACCTGCAAGTATCCATCGAGGAATTGCGGTCGCATGTCTCCGGGCAGCGCGCTCGCCTTTCCTCCATTGAAGAAATTTTGAATCGCCATGCCTACACCTCCGAGACGGTCCAGAAACTCTTTGACCTTCACACCTCGAAAAAGAATAGCTCGGCGGATGCAAGTTCCTCGGCGCACTTCGAGCCAGCAGGAGTATTGGCGGATTACCTGGAAGTCGACCCCACTTACGAAAAGGTGGTCGAGGAATTCCTGAAGGAGGAGCTTGACTACGTAGTCGTCCGTAACTGGGATGTGGCCAGCGAAGGCGTGCGCTTGCTGAAAAGCGAAGTCTCGGGCCGCGCCACGTTCTTGCTGGACTCCGCTATTGCCAACTCCACTGCTGCTCCTGCGCCGATGAGCGGCGTCATCGCAACGCTCGAAAGTTGCTTGCGCTTCACCAATGGCTTCACGAATTCCGCCGGGCACCTGATTCCCAAACTCAGGAAATCTTATCTTGTATCCAGCGCGGATGCCGGTCGGGCGCTGGCCCTGGAGCATCCGGAATGTTATTTCCTCGCGCCGGATGGCGAATGGCTCCACGGCGGAACCGTCACCGCTGGCCGCGTGGATAGCCGTGGGCCTCTCGGTCTGAAGCGCGAATTGCGCGAACTCGCACGCGCGCTCGCCGCGCAGGAAGAAGCTGTCGCTGCAACCGCTCAAAAATTGGCTTCTGTAAACTCCGGCATCGCCAGCCAGGAAGCTGACTTGAAAGTATTAGCTCAGGAACACCAGGAAGCGGAAAAACTTTTGGTCGTCGCCGAGCGCGATCTCCAGGAAGCTACGGCGGAATCCCAGCGCGCCGCCGAGCGCTATTCCTTCCTCGCCCTGGAACTGGAACGCCTCAGCCTGGAAGCCGACCACGCCCGCCAGCAGCGTGAGAAAGATGCTTTGGAAATTCACTCCGGTGAAAAACAGAAAGAAGAAATTGCATTGCAAGTGGAAGCTTTGCGGTTTTCCCTGGCACAGCGCGAAGCCGAAAGAGAATCTGCGCGCGCGCAGATTTCCCAGATTCAGAACCAGATCGCCACTCTCGAAGAACGACGCCGCACCGCCGCCGATGCTTTTGCGCGCCTGCACCGCCACTGCGAGGAAGTCCAGAGCAAGACCAATTAACTGCGCCAGAGCATCGATGAATGGACCCGCCAGAAAAATCTTTTCACCCAGGAAAATCAGCGCCTGGAACTCGACGCTGCCGCCGCCGAGCAGCGCGCTGAATCTCTGGCCCTCCGCGTCACGGAACTCGAAACCATCTGCGAACAGCGCCGCGTCAAGTTAACCGAAATTGAAAATCTGATCGAGCAGCATCGTCTTGCGCTGGAGCAATTGCGCGAACGCAAATCCACGCTCGAAATCCACGCAGCGCGCCTGGAGTCGGATGCCCATCACATGAAGGAAACCTGTCGCGTTGAATTGCAAATCGAGATCGAACAATTGCTGGCTTTGGAGATTCCCATCCTTACGGACGAAGAGTTATCCGAGGCCGAGCAATCTGCCCGGCAGCTCCGCGCCAAGCTGGAAGCTCTGGGCCCCATCAACATGATGGCTCTTGAGGAATATGAAGAGTGCCGCCAGCGCCATGATTTCCTGCATGCCCAGCAGCAGGACTTGCTAGCCTCCATCGTGGACACCACCAAGGCCATCGAAGAAATCGACGCCATCACGAATCGGCAGTTCCAGGAAGCCTACGCGCAGATCAGCGTCCACTTCCAGGAAACGTTCCGTCAATTGTTCGGCGGCGGCCAGGCCAGCCTGCGCCTCACCGAGGCGGAGGACCCCTCCGAAGCGGGCATTGAAATCCTCGCGCAGCCTCCGGGCAAGCGCCTCCAGAACGTCCTCCTGCTTTCCGGCGGCGAAAAGGCTCTCACCTCGCTCGCCTTGCTCATTGGTATTTTCCGCTTCAAGCCGGCGCCCTTCTGCATTCTCGATGAAGTCGACGCCCCGCTCGATGACGCCAACATTGGCCGCTTCACCCATATGATCGAGCAGATGAGCGAGCAAACTCAGTTCGTCATCATCACGCACAGCAAAAAAACCATGAGCATCGCCCCCGTCCTTTACGGCGTCACCATGGAGGAACCCGGCATCTCCAAAATCGTCTCCGTGCGCTTCCTGGAGCAAGCCGCTTCCGCAAGCGGCCCCGTGCTGGCCATGGCTCGATAAAGGATGGTCGAATAAAAGTTTAGACGGAATTTCCACATAGATGTCTTTACCAAACGAAACGCTCTGGCCGATTCAGCCCTCAACCCGATCCGTATTTACACTGCGCCTTAACCCCACCCGCTATTCACTTTGAGACGGACTGCTGCCGGTTTTCATTCGATGGAAATTAATTATGTTAAGTTTTCCCGCAGATTGCCGATAGCAGAACTTGAGGCGGCGTGTAAACCAAAAAGTGCTTCTGTTGGCGACAGGAGGTATGCGTGAATTCAAATGCTCAAAAGCCTGGGTTGCTGTGTGCGCACCCGGTCCAGGTCTCAGACTCCCGGGAGAAACACCCGCAACAGCAAGAAGCCTTGTTGGAGCAAATTTCCCGAGCGCGGGCGACCATTTCTCTGGAATGTCCCCTCCGCCGGGGCGCAACCGTAAGCATCGACTGCGGGACGTGCGAGCTGCGCGGAAAAGTTGCCGGCTGCAGATTTGCAGGATACGCCTATATGGCGGACATTGACTTGCCGGCAGGCTCTCAGTGGTCGCCCGACCAGTTCCGGCCGAATCACCTGTTCAATGCGCAGAGTATGGTCTGCGAACAGCTAGGATGCACTCCCGACTGCGTCGGCGAAAGCTGCGCCAAGCCGGAGACCCATTCGCCGCGGCGTGAGAATCCGTGATAGCCCCGCCGTAGTCTCACAACGGCTCGGCGCAGTTGTTTTTATTAACATTCCGGTACTCTTTCGTATATCGCATTAATTCTTATAAGCCGATGGAAAAACCTCGATAATTCTATATAATGGTTCCCTTCCTATGGCAATCGGAACTCATTCCTTGATGTTCGCCGGAAAATCGCCTGGCTTCCGCCGCGCAGGAGGTTTTCTCATTTGACGGTACCACTGCGCAGGCCCATCATCGCGGGCAATTGGAAAATGTACAAAACCATTTTGGAGACGGAATCGTTTTTCGCCGACGTCGCTCCTCTGGTCAAAGATGTCCATCATTGTGACATGATCATCGCTCCGCCGTTTCTCGCTCTGCGCAGGGCCTCGGAGCTTTCTAGTCCGTCTGGCATTGCCATCAGCGCCCAGGACCTTCATTGGGAAAAGGACGGCGCTTTTACCGGCGAGGTATCCGCTTCTATGATCCGCGAGGCCGGCGCCACCCATACCCTCATCGGCCACTCCGAGCGCCGCCAGTTGTTTGGCGAAACCGATGCCTCCGTGAACAAAAAAATCCGCGCTGCCCTGGCCTCCCGCCTCCTGCCTATTGTCTGCATCGGCGAGACGCTTGAGGAGCGCGAAGCGGGCCGCATGGAGCAGGTTTTAGACCGTCAGTTGACTCTAGGATTTGCCGGGTTGACCGAAGCCGATTTCTCGCCTATCATTATTGCGTACGAACCAGTGTGGGCTATTGGAACAGGCCGCACGGCAACCCCTGAGATGGCCCAGCAGGCACATGCCTTTATTCGCAGCCGGTTGCAGGGTCTTGTTTCTCGCGGAGTGGCGCAAGCAGTTCGCATCCTCTATGGCGGCAGCGTCAAACCCGACAATATTCGCGGGTTGATGCACCAGGCTGATATTGATGGTGCTTTGGTGGGCGGCGCCAGTCTCCAGCCAAAATCTTTCGCTGACATCGTACATTACCAGTAAGAAAGGCATCTAAGAAATCATGATCGGATTGCTAATAAGTTTGCACGTGCTGACGGGCTTGATCCTTATCTTGGTTGTTCTTTTGCAGAGTTCCAAAGGCGCTGATATCGCTGGCGCTTTTGGAGGCATGGGAAGTCAAACGGCTTTTGGGCCGCGCGGAACCACCACGTTTCTTGCCAAAGCTACGGTTTTCCTGGCTGTTGTGTTTGTCGCGACTTCGCTGTCGCTGGGAATCATCTCGAATCGCTCGACGGGTTCTTCTCAATCCGTTTTGGGCGATGAACAGTCGCCCGCTGCAACTACGCCTGCGGCTCCAGCGGGTGCTGCCGCACCGGTTGCTCCCAATGTGGAAGTGGAAGTGGTGCCGCCGCCAGTTCCAACCACGGCGCCCAGCGTGCCTGCTCCGGGACAGTAAGCTTTCTTCGCGGGAGTGGTGGAATTGGCAGACACACCATCTTGAGGGGGTGGCGCCCAAAAGGCATGGGGGTTCAAGTCCCCCCTCCCGCACCATGTTTTTAGATTTAGACTTTTGCATGCGTTTTGGTTGTTTGTGGTCTTGAAATAATTGTTGTATTCACTTGCCAATACAGGCCAGAGAGCTATAATTGTTTCAGGCGTTGTGTTATCCTCATCGGATTGAAGCTAATTTAGATTTGGCCCCGTTGGGGCCGGGCTGGATAATCTCCTCGAAAGGGTAAAAATAAAGGTATGAACAGGGGAAGAAAATTTAGTTTATTGTTGGCGTCGGTAGCTCTTCTTAGCTGGGCTTCCATGGCTCAGGCTCAACAGGCATCTCCCTGGAAGAACAGGGCTGAGTATGACGCTTTCACCGCAATCACACAAGCCACTGACTCCAATCAAAAAGTGGAATTGGCTGACAAGTATCTAACTGACTATCCGGAAACAAAATTTCCCGATAAGGTCCAGGAGATGAAGCTCCAGGCTTATCAGTCGTTGAACAAGACTGATAAGCTCGAAGAGACTGCAACCAAGTTGCTCGAGCTAAATCCAGATCACTTCGCGGCAATTTACATTTTGAGTTACCTCACACCGCGCACGGCAATGGCTCAGGACCCGGCCAAGCTGGATAAAGCCGCCGAATTATCACAGAAGGGGTTGGGCCTCGTCGATGCTCTTCAGAAGCCCCCGAATGCTTCCGATGATCAGTTCAATGCCCAAAAGAATCAGCAGAAGGCCGTATTCCATCAGACCGCCGGTTTTGTGGCTTTGCAGAAAAAAGATTATTCTGCTGCGGCGACTCATTTAAAACAAAGTTCGGATCTGAATGCCAACGATGCGCTGGGCTTCTACTGGCTCGGCCTTGCCTATCTTTCTCCTAAGCCTCCCGATTACGACCCCGGCATTTGGGCGATGGCACGTGCGGCATCCATTTCAGGGCCTACCGCGCTCCCTGCTGCCACTCAAAACGAGGTGAAGAGCTACCTCACCAAGGTTTATATCTCGCGTCATGGCGATGAGGAAGATCTTCCGGAATTGCTCGCCCAGGCTGGCACCTCTCCCACACCTCCTTCCGGATTCCACGTGGCCACCATTGACGAGCAGGAACGCTTCAAGCCCCAGATGGTAGAGCAGGCACCAGCCCGGGAGCTGACGGTAAAGGCGGAAGAGCTGGGCACCTTCACTGATATCCGCAACTACCTGCAAGCCGGTGGTGACAAGGAAAAAGACACTTGGACACTTTTGGAAGGTCAGGTACTCCCCTTGCCCGGCAGGGTTGTTTCTGCCACCTCCACTGTCATTAAGCTGGCCGTCTCTCCGGAGGCCATCACTCAGGGAGGCGTCACCGACGTGGAAGTCACTCTGGCCGCTCCTCTAACCGGGCCAGCGCTTGAGATCGGAAAAGACATCGAGTTTGAAGGGACAATCTCTGCTTACACCAATAAGCCCTTCTTGCTCAAATTCACCGAAGCTAAGGTAACCAAACGCAACGTTACCCGCTGATTCTTCGGGCGGTTTTTTTAGATTGGATGAGCCCTCTTTGATTGAACCCAAAGAGGGCTTTATTTTTTCTTGGATTTTGCGCGCTTGGCGGGGACAGCGTGTTGAAAGCCGTTGCGGCCTGCTATTTTGTATTCGTCAATCTTCCGGCCCAGCGTGTTGCGGTGGATGCCCAGTGTTTTAGCTGATTGTAACTGATTCCATCCATTGCTTTCCAGCACCCGCCGGATATACCGTTTTTCAAATTCCGTCACCGCATCCTGAAAAAATACTCCCGTCTCGACCATCTGCGAAATCAGCTTATCGAATTGATCCTTCACAACTTCTCCAATCGCCCTAGTAATGCGCCTTGTTGATTATTAAAAAAATTTCTGGTTACAATGAATGTCCTGTCAGCCTCTGGTAAATCTCCATATATCTGGAAGCCGTTTGCTCCACCACTTCGGGCGGCAGCTCCGGAGCAGGCGGTTGCTTGTTCCAGCCGATCTTTTCCAAATGGTTCCGCACATATTGTTTATCGAATGAAAACTGCGGCCCGCCCGGCTTGTATTCTTCCGCCGGCCAGAACCGCGAAGAATCCGGTGTTAGCACCTCGTCGATCAGCATCATTCCTTCGGCGTCCGTCCCAAATTCGAATTTCGTATCCGCCAGGATGATGCCACGGCTCTCGGCGTGTTGGGCCGCTTTCCGGTAGAGCGCTAGGCTCGCTTCCCGCAGCTTTTCAGCCAACTCCTTGCCTACCCGCGCTTCCGTCTCCTCATACGAAATATTTTCGTCATGCCCGGTCATCGCCTTGGTGGACGGCGTAAATATAGGCTCCGGCAGGCGATCGGAATCCGTCAATCCGGATGGCAGCGCAATCCCGCACACCGTTCCATTTGCTTTGTATTCCTTCCACC
>Ga0156170_1136_pt1 | contig 31503 bp, 32 predicted proteins | sample RifCSPlowO2_12_FD_107823 | JGI IMG/M metagenome (GOLD analysis project Ga0156170, IMG submission 107823) | Acidobacteria bacterium RIFCSPLOWO2_12_FULL_54_10
TGGATGTGGTTGGACGGAGCCTTGCCCGCCAACAGGCTATCGACTTCCGCCTTGGTGTACACGCTCAACTCGTCGCGGAGCTGCGTCGCTGTCAGGCCGAGGACAGACTTATCTGACGCGGTGCGCAGGTAAAGGTTGCCGCCCAGCGCTTCCAGAAACAGCGTGGAGATGACCCTCACCAGACCGTTCAGAATCGTGTCGCCGTTCACGCGCAGCCGGTAATCGGGGTCCTTGTCTCCGTTGATCGTAAGCCGGTCCACGATCTTCATGAAGCCGTTGATAAGAGCGGCGTCGCGGGAAGCGTCCCCGTCCGCCCGGAAGTTGAAGTTGGGGTCCACTCCCGGCGCGGAAACGTACAGGCGGGATAGCAGCAGAATATCCTTGATTGCGGCGAGCAGGCCGTTTGTGGTCTTGCGCCCGTAGATTTCCAGGCCGTCCGGGCCGCCGTAAATGATCGCGCCCGCGTCCCCAACATCGGGATTTACGGGGTCTTCGGTGCTATCGAATTGCTCGAAGCGCAGAGCGCGCGCCGCGAAATATCCGGCATTGGCATCGCTTGCCGGTCCCGGCTTGTCTGTTACCTTGACGTACCCCGCAGCAAGCGCGGCCAGAGCATTGTTGTTGATCTTGATCCAGGCGTCGGCCAGCTTGGAATAGAGGAAGTAAGCGGATTCGTACCGATTCAGACGGATGGAAGCTGCTCCCAGGCGCAGCTTGCTTCCCGGCAGCACGCTCTCATCCTGAAGCTCGATGTAAACGTTATCGACGTTGTAAAGGATCAGTAAGCTGTCGCCTTCCACACCACTCGTCTCGATGGAGGGCGTGGCCGTGATCGTTACATTGGCGCTGGCCCCAATGGGGCAGGAAAGGGCGTTCGGCTTGATTGCAGTCCCTGCCGTCAGGAGTTGTTTTTTTAGCGGCTGCGCGGTCTGCTGGACGGTGCGAATCTTTTTGACCGTGAGCGCACGGTAGGGATAAGAGGAGTCCTTCGTGTGGCCGGCCATCGCAATGGTGACCGTGTCCTGAATACCAATTCCGAATCCCACCTCGGAGAGCAGCGAGAAGCCGGAAGTGTTCCCCGACAGAGTCGCCTGGTCCGGGAACTGCGGGCCTTGGTCACAGACGGCAAAAAACAGTCGGATAAAGAAACTATCCTCGCGCGACGAGCAACCGCAGACGTGTGCCTTGACAACGCCGACGTCGTTATAGATGGGCTATTTCGGCTGCTAAAGAGCAGGGGGGAGCTACCATCTGGGGCCCAGAAACGCCGCCTTTGCCAACGTGGGCGCCCCAAGGTATATCGTCAGAACGGCTTGGAACGCCGTCAGTGCCAACGATTCGGACTGGGCGGGCCGCTTACCATTCGCCCATCAAATCTCATCCCTGGGCGATCCTCGTTTCGGGAGATCCGAACCGCGACGCGAGTTCTTCCATCAATTCCCGGTCCCTCTTCCGCTTCGCGATTGCCCGGGCCACTACTTGCGATTGCCGCGGCTGCTCCCACTAGGCCGGCGGCTTGGGTTTCTTTGGAATTTCCGCCCCGGAACGGGGACTCGTCGCGTGCGATTCCTGCATCAAGCCCACTGCATTCCGGAGGTGCTTGATCGTCGATTCGATTTGCTGGTGGGCCCGGCTTGCAAAAAAGGTCAGCGTTGGTGAGGGTACGAACAGAGGGAGAGCTTGCAGGTCCGTCAAAAATGGTTAGCGGATTTTTGGCGGAAACAATCTAGGCGGTCAAGACTGGGGCATCCTTTCTCTGCTCAATGTGTTTGGCAATGGCATCCCGATATGGTGGTCTCAGCCCGATGAACTCGACCGCCATGTACTCTCCCTTCTGGGCACGGACCACCAGCCCGCCTGTCTGCACCGCGACCCCCGTCGTTCCAACAGGAGGCAGAACGAATCGCAGCGTGACCGCTTGTGAGACTTCAAACGTCTGCTGGGTCTTGATCAGCATCCCCGTCTCGCTGATGTTCTCACAATGGCCTAGCGCGTAGGTCTGCGGAGTCTTGCACTCCACGCGAACGAGCAGTGGAACACGGTGGGCCTTCCTCCGTTCCTTCCCTGGATGGATCGGCGATACTCCCACGTTTGGCATTCCAAAACGGGCACCTTCACAAAACTTGTCGCTCAATTCTCCTATTCACAAGAGCCACGCGCAGGAACTCCGGCGACGTCAATCGGTTTTCGACCAGGGAAACTGTTCCCTCTCCAGCCATATCAGAAGTGTTTTCTCGCTGAGGGAATGTGATCCAAGCCCGAACAGCGCCGCCTCACTGTACCAAACATCGCAACCTACCCACCACAGGCAAGGTCTCTCCGCGCCCATGTTTCTGGACGATACAGCCTGCGTGCAAGGAGGCAATTCCACATGCTGAACCAATCCCTGAATACTCGCAGGCCTCCGTCAGTGCTGTTAGAGGTAGCGGGCGAATATCGGCACATCTTCGCCCGCGTGCAATCCAAAGACATCAGTGAGAGCGGCGTTCTAGTGCGAACCGCCGAGACGCCCACGCCCCTGACCGAATTCATGGTGCGCTTCGTTCTTCCTGTCGCTCCGCAAGACATTGCCATAGAAAGCGCGGGCGCAGCAGCTCGCGCCCTTCCCGGCGTAAACATGACGATTGTGTTTATGAATCTGCGCGAGGAGCAGCGCCGGGCAATCGCCACGTTTGTGACCCAGTCCTCGGCTGGGCCTACTCAACCTCCGGAGATGCCACGATGACTCGTTTCGCAAAGCCGCTATTGCTGCTCGCTACACTCGTGATCTTCATGGCCTTTTCTGAGGGGCTATCTCAAACGGCAGCGAAGGTCGTGGTGCGGCCAGAGGCGACGATGACCATCGAGCCGGTTGAGTCTCCGGCACCGGGTGCGCCGCGGGCGCGCTGGTTTCAGGTTGACTTCATCATCCGCATGGACCCCGGAGCGACGGCCTTATTATTCGCGGAATCGGTGGGCGTGAATAGCCGTCAAAGTTTCTTGGTGAAACAGAGCGGAGAAAGCTCGCAACGGACGATTGAGCGGGGCGCTCCGCTCCTAAGGATACAGAAGAACGGGCGCCATTCGCTCCTCGTGGGCATTGTTGCTGAAGAACGGGGAGAATCTCTCCGGTTCGTTCTCAAGTCATCGGACGGCTCCATTAGTGTCACCAGAATTGTCCGGCCGTGAAAGGATCAATCCTGTCCCCAATGGCCCGTAGCCAAACTGTTCGGTTTTGAAGCGGCGTGCTCGCTATCGTGAGCAAGAAAGAGATTTTCGCGCTTCCTCCTGGCTGCGCAGATTAGCCTTGTGGGCGGGGGAAGACCCTATGCGATCTTTCGATGCCGCTCCTTCAGAGGGTGTCAAATTGGGAATGGAGCATCGAACAAGCCAGCGCGCGGAACTGCTGGTGCAGGTAGAGTGCGAAGCAAAGGGAACTTACAGCCTGGGGCGATGCGAGAACATCAGCGAAACCGGGCTGTTGGTGCGGACTCCAGAGACGTTTGAGCCATCCACGGCCGTCATGGTCCGCTTCGCTCTCCCACCGCCGATAGCCGTTTCAATCGAGGCCAAAGGAACTGTCGTGCGTGTCCAGCCGGGCGAATGCATGGCGATTCAGTTTGTCGAACTCAAAGACCGATACCGTGCAGCAATCACTGAATTTGTCGAGCAGGCGAGTAAAGAAGGCAAGCCCCTGCCGTCAGGAGGATGATGGAGATGAGCGAGAATCGAGAGAAAGGCGTCGGTGAAAACGAGAACAACGCCGGAGCAGATCAAAGTCCACAACGGCCAGCGAAAAAGCCTTATATCCGTCCGGTCTTGGTGGTTCTCGGAAAAATCGGGCAAATCGTCTCCAACAACTGAGCCGTGGTCTTTGGCCGAGAAACCACAGGAAACTTTCCTCCCAGGGTTCTTGTGCGTTTCGCGATGAATCCAGCCATTGTCCCGAGCGCCATCGGCCCATCCGTTCGTCCCTAGGAGACCCCCGATTCTTTCGTTGACACCGCGGCGGTAACCGCAGACGATCGACGGCAGAGCGCAACGATTATTTCCGAGTGGGCGACAATCCAGGAGTAACCGAGGGCGGCCCTCAACACTATGGCGTTTATCGCGATTTATCCCAGACTGCGCTCCTCACCCCCTGTTTGCCAGTGGTTAACAACGTTCGTAAACCAAAGAACATTGCTTGGCGAAAACCATGTGGTTCCGGCACATGAATTGTCAACGAATTTCCCATTGAGCTTTCAATCAATTGTTGGAGAACTCCCGCTAAATGACTTGGCGGAGCTTAGATGGCGGGTCCGCCAGTCTGTTTTTCATGATTCCGAGCGTTTGATTTTGTCCGGGGCTACTTCGGGCTCAAAGATTGTGCCGGCGAGCGGGCTGTCAATCCACATAAGTTCGTTCTTTAAGAATTCCCTGACCGTAGTTTGTATTTGGGGAGGTGCATTGCGAATGTATTCCCGTGTCCGATCAAAAGCTCGGGCCTTTTCCCACAACTCCTTTACATAACCAACGGCGTCGTGCGGGCTGAATTCTCTATGGCGCTTCTCATTCCAATTGGACTCTAATCCCGTCCAAACTACAGCTTCCAAACCGATTTTCTTTGCCATCCAGATCTTTATACGCTCCCGAATCTCCGGGTGGACTTCGCCGACAAAATCACACTCTTCTCTACTGAAGTGATGAATACTCTGAATCTTACATCGTTCTCGAAATCTGAGATTTTTCCGAGCATCCTCAAGATTTTCCATTTCGCTTATGGCCCAGTATGTACGTTGGAGTCCTGAACCCGGGTTAAGTACGAGAGTGAGTCTTCCGTTGGTTGATATTCGCGCAAACTCAACTGGCAAAGTCGGACCATCCAGCTTCCAACGCGTTCGAATCCTCAGAGTCCTTGTTGACCAGATTAGTGAGCCCCACCCTATAATTGCGATATTCATTAGTTCAGACCCATGCTTCTGTTCAAGCCAGCACAATCGTTACCATGAATGTAGCTAGCCGAAGGGGAGGTATCTAGGGAACCTGAGTTGATATTGCTATGCAGTAGGACCCTGAAGCAAGGCCAATGAGCAGATGCGAATCGTCTTGTTAACTCTTGGTCAATGGGCCGAACGTCCCAGTCGCTACCGCTGGCATTACGAGCAACGCGACTGACCGACGACTCGGTCTGGTGCCGATTTGAGCCAAGCACATCTATGAGCTAGCAGCCCTTCAGTCAAATGAAAGTGGACCCCAGAGATGCTGAACTACCGCCCGAAAGTTCTACCAAAGATAATTACGGAGTTCCGTAAGTGCAGCGAGAGGAAAGGAACTGAGGCAGGAACAGGGCCGAGACCGTAAGGAGCAGATCATCGGCGCGTTGAAATGGATGGAGGGCGAAGATGGCGGAATTGGCGCTGGAGGTGGGGCTAAGCGATCTGACTCATCTAGGAGAAGTCCAGACATTCCAAGAGCGGGAACCTGCGAGTTTGCTATTGGAAACTCACGCCTTCGCTGACCGTAGCAACTCCGATACCTTTCGTGCCATGAAATCTAAGGAAAAGGGTTTCCTCAACAGGGGCGTATCATGCTGAACAATCCCATGGCTCTCCATCGTGTTGTCCGCGTACCCAGATACAAATATTACTTTCATCTCTGGATGTCTATCCTTTAAGAGCGCTGCAAGTTCAGGCCCACTCATCTTCGGCATCACCACGTCGGTCAGGAGGAGGTGAATCGCTGTCTCATGTACCTTACCCTTTCGAATGGCAGCGGGACCATCTTTCGCTTCCAGCACGGTGTACCCGCAATCCTTTAGAAATTTGCAAATGACCTTCCGAAGGGCAGTATTGTCTTCGGCTACGAGCACTGTTTCGTTTCCTCGCATAGGGCTCTCCTGTATAACGGGTTCCGATGGCGGTTCGTCTGCCCCGGTCACCCTGGGAAGATAAATACTGACAGATGTTCCTCGCATAGGGGCACTTGCGACTTCGATATAGCCCTTGTGTTGTGTGACTACGCCATAAACGGTCGCGAGCCCCAATCCGGTCCCTTTCTTTTTTGTGGAGAAAAAGGGTTCAAAGATGTGGGATCGTGTCAGTGAGTTCATCCCTTGGCCAGTATCCGTGATTGCAAGTCGAACGTATTGTCCATTTGGCACGGCCTGACGGGAGCCTTCATTCAAAGCATCAAAATCGACATTGGCTCCCTCAATTTCGAATTTTCCTCCTGTGGGCATGGCATCGCGGGCATTCGCAGCTAGATTCAGAATTACCCGCTGCAGCTGCGTAGGATCCGCCTTGATCTTGCCCAAGTCTGGGGCCAGATTTACCTCTATGTTAATGTCTTCTCCTAATAATTTCGGTAAGAGGCCTCTCATTTCTTCAAAGGCGTTTATCAGGTCGATGCTTCTCAACTCCTGAGCCTGCTTGCGGCTGAATATTAGTAGTTGAGTTGTTAACGAAGCAGCCGTCCGGCCTGCTTTCTGAATTTCCACGAGGCTCTTTCGGACAGTTCCATTCGATCGCAGTTCTTTGAGTGCCACTTCCGTGTGAGCCAAGATCACGCCCAGAAGATTATTGAAATCGTGTGCTATCCCCCCTGCCAAGCGTCCCAGAGCCTCCATCTTTTGTGCTTGTCGCTGTTGCGCTTCGAGCTCAGTGGTGTCTGTCAGGTTGCGGACGGTAGCCATTACCAAGGCCCCAGCAAATATGAGTCTGAGCTCTGCCTTCACGTCTTCGAGCCTCACCTCCGCCGAAAACTCTGTTCCATTCTTTCTTCTCGCACGCAACCTCAAGATTTTCGTCCGAGAGCGATTTACAACCTCAGACATGCTCCGGCTCCGGTATCTAACCGGTATTAACCGTTCCAACGGTTGGCCGAGGACTTCGTCGCTAGTGTATTGGAAGAGCTGCTGAAAGGCATCATTCACAAACACAATCTCTCCCTGCTTGGTCAGTCCAAGGAGCGCATCGCCGCGCGACTCGCCGCTATGTCTTTGCCGCAGTATCTTCTCTCCTTCGGACACAAACAACTTTCCACGTTCAACAGGGGGCCTTGGAGAAACAGCTACTTTAAGACACCATGCGAGCAACGCCACAGGTGTGAGCTGCATCTCGCCGAGTCTCAATAGACCCCGGTTTCTTGAGGGGAAAGCGAGGGGATTCTTATGATTGGCAAATTACGCGACAGTATCAGGAGTGCACAATAGCCCAAAAGCCCTACTAGTACTAGACCTACTGATCTGTCGCGTCCAAGGCCCTGCGCAGCAGAAACACCGCGTAACAAGCAGTCCACCTTGGCGTGTCCCGAGACTCCTGTAAGCGAATCAGAAACTCAATTTGAGTGCAAGCAACATCGTACGGCCACCAGGGTCGGTCGTGTTGGTTCCAAAGGCCGAACTATTCATTGTCGCGACGGGGTTGCCGAAGTTTCGGTGATTCCAGGTGTTGAACAGATCCGCTCGGAGCTGGATTGAAAGCTGTTCGGAAATCGGAATTCGTTTAAGCACGCTCAGATCCCAATTCGCAAAGCCAGGGCCTCGAAAAGTGTTCCTGCCGAGGTTTCCTCCTTGGGGCATGGAGTTGGCCAAGGGCAGTTTACCCGTCAAGGGCGTCAGGAAAACGTCTCCGTCCGGGATCGCAAAAGTTCTTAAATTTCCCAGGTCAGGGTCCCGGGAAATGCGGCCCGTCGAATTGTAGTCTGGACGCCAGCCAATCGCAAACCCAGACCCACCGCTGTCTACACCGGTCCTGACAGTGAAAGGCTGTCCGGACTGCCACTCACTGAAGCCCCCTATCTGCCACCCGGAAGCAACGTACCGGATCAGTGAGTTTTTACCTCCGAACCCTGGAAAGTCGAAGAGGTAGTGAATCGACAGTCGCTGTGGCCTGTCGAAAACAGAGCGGCTCCATTCGTTTCGGTAGTTGAAGAAGTTCTGGGGTGCGTGCGGACTGGATAATACAATGTCTCCGATCGCCAGTGGCTCATCGTTATCACTGAAGTTCGCACTCCAAGTATAGTTTGCTCCGATGAGCAAACCCGGGCTAAACCTTTGTTCAAAACGCGCAAACGCCGCATTATACCGGCTCAGCGCGGTGGATTCTATAGAGGCGCGGGAACCCCACGAGGGGTTTAGGCGCCGCTGCTGCAAGCTCGGTGCTGCTGAAGCGGAGCCACTATCTCGGACCTGCTTCGCCTGATCTGCGGTGAGAATGCCCGGATTCCTCTCGTCTAAACGCAGCAGGTGATAAGAACGATTTCCCGAATATCCGATTTCCAAAAGTAGATTCCGCCGTATTTGTCTCTGAATCGAAAAGCTCCAGAAATGTATCGTGGGATTCTGTATATCAGCCGGCGTATTCACAAAAGCGATCGTAGGGTCAAATGCGGTGGAAACCGTCGTCAGCTTGGGTGCAAGTGTCGGGAAAAGGCCAATTGTCTGTGGCTGAAATATAGCACTCATCTGCACGCGCGGATAATTCATCGCAGTGAGAGTCAGAACATTGTAGAAGATTACATCGTAGCCCATGCCGAAGCCACCGCGGAAGACGGTTTGTTGTGGTCCGAAAACACGCCGTTGCCAGCCGGCTTTCGGATCGGGGCTGTAGGCGAAACCGAAGCGTGGCGCGAAGTTGTTCCGATCTGACCGCGCTGGCAGGGGTACCCCCGCTGCGGCAATCTCTGACGATGCCGCTCCAAAAAATCCGAAAGGTGCCCCGGAGAATTCATAACGAAGCCCCAAACTGAGCGTAAGCTCCCGACTGACTTTGACGTCATCCTGGATGAAGTAGAACTGATTGGTTTGCCCAGCGTCAAACGTGGGATCTGTAAGTGATTGCCGCAAACTAAAGGCCCGATTATTCAAGAAATCGCTTAGATTCTGAAAGAGCCAGGTTCCCTTTGCATCGAAAGTGGTGCGATTGAATAATCGGTTCTGCCGCAGATCGACACCAATCTTGAAGGAGTGTCGTCCGAGCAGATAGGTGAACACATCTTGCCACTGATACGTACTGGAATTCTTCCCCTGCGGGAAATTGGACGCGCCGCCAAAAGTAAAGGCGTTGGCAATTTGAACAGTGGGGTCTGTGGGATCGTTGTCCAGAAAATCTGCGTCGGTTCTAGAATAGGCGAAGCGGAATTCATTCACCCACTTCGTGGCGGGGACATAAGTGAAACCGAACGAATGGTTTTGTGAGAAAGATTCCGCTGATACGGCAAAACGGTTACCAAACTGCCTATTGCCGGTACTGTCGGGTTGGGATCGTTTATCAAGGAGAAAGCGGTAGCTGAAGAGATCTGAATCACTCAAACGATGGTCGAAGCGGACCAATCCGGACGCTAGATCTTGCCGATTAGCTAGCGGAATACGCGTTGTCCCCATTTCGATAGACACGCCGTTGATCAACTGCGGTGCCGCAGGTTCAAGCGGCCTTGTTTCCCGGTAGACGTCCTGCAAGAAACTCAGCGCCTTCAGCACGGATCCTCGACTTTCGTTTGTCTGATTAGGCCCCAGAGGAACTGTAGAAAGAGCTGCGTAGCCAGCGGGGGTGGGAATAGTGGCCGACTGTGCATTACGTGCATCGGGAGATTCCCTGCGCCGGTTGGCCTCCCCTAGGCCAAAAAAGAAAGTGCGCCCCTTTCTTAGAGGGCCCCCGAGGCTGGCTCCAACCTGATTCTGCACAAATCGTGGGGTTTCACGCAGCCCCGCACGTTTGTTGAGAAGGTTGACTGGTTCCATCCAGTTGGCGCGAAAATAATCCCACGCTTGCCCATGAAACACATTGGTGCCAGCTCGCGTCAGAATCGACACCTGGGCTCCGGTATTCCTTCCAAATTCAGCCGAATAGGCTGTCGCCTGCACCTGAAATTCAGACACGGCTTCCGGAATGATGCGGATCGTGGGACCTGTTACTGTCAAATCATTATTGTCCGTCCCATCGAGAAGAAAATTGTTCTGCCTCGCTCGTTGACCGTTCGCGGATAACTCGCTGGAGCCTGGTGCACGGGCAACCATCGGCGCCCGCAACGCTAGTCGCGTCACATCCCGGGTCGCTGAGGTTAGCGGAAGAGCCTGAGCGACATTGGCTCCGAATGCCTGTTCAATGGTTGGTGTTGCTTTCGCGAGACCACTTACCGGGATTTCGTCGCGAACCTCGATTGAGGCCTGCGTGTAAGCAATCGCCATTGTTCTGTTGAGCACAACTTCTTTGGCTGGGCCCACTGCGACATTGCCGAGCGTCGCGGACTCAAAATTGGGGGCCGAGAACACAATGTCGTAGTCTCCTGGCTGGACCCCAACGAACCGGTAAACTCCCACGTCGTTCGTGACTGCTTCTCGTTCCTGGTTGGTTGCCTTGTTGGTTATGGTGATCCTCACCGCTCGCATAACGGCTGCGCTAGGGTCTTGAACAACCCCAGAAATAAACGCGCTGGTAAGCTGCGCAGTAAGAGTTTGGCAAAGCACCGCAAAGACTAGCCAGATGGAGCAGAAGAAGAGTCGAAGTACCGTCATGCCGACGGCATTATACAGCAACTTAGAACAACTGGAACATTAGGCCCGCAATAAGTTCCAATTGCCGCTGCAACCAAATTTGTATCGAGCAACGTTCGCCCCCACGCCAGCATTTTCAACGGGAAATGCCCATTTTAGATTCAGTCGTCCGTAATACTGGATGAAAACTATAACCGCACAAGGCCTATACCGTCCATTATTACCGGCACCTTTGCGAAAATCGTTGGGTGATTTCTCGGCCCTCAAGGAACCGCACTAAACCGCTGTCATTAGCGGTGTTGAGTGAGTTCGCTGCTGGTTCGCAACTACGTTTTCTTATCCCCCGTGGCGTCACATTTGTCCACTGCTTCCCACATTGCTGCTCGTAATAATGGACACAAACGCGAATTGCTACCGCCTCATTTGCCTACTTTTGTAAGCTTCATCGCGCAGGACCTAACTTTCACTAGAGGAGGAACTTTACATGCTGTTAAGAAGAATTCTGGCTTTCGCCCTGTTGCTCGCATCGTTGTTTGCCGCTTCATCGATGAAAACAAGCGCCGGTCCCTGGCCTCCGGAATGCGGAATCTGGGACATCTGTGATTGAAGCAGCGATCACAGACAACTTTTGATTGCTGAGGGGGAATCTTGTCTGTTAGATTTCCCCTCCTTCTTGTTAGTATCAAGGGTGAGGATTCGCAATTGCGCGTCTATTTGCCATGGATGGCTACGTTGGGACTCTATGGACTCTTAATCGGGGTGTCGCTTTGCAAAGGACTTTACCGGAGGTATCCGGGCTTTTACTTCTATCTCACGTTGACGACGTCGTTGGAGCTGCTGCGGTTTTACGTTTATACGTTCGACGCACAAGATTACCTGTCGCTATACTGGTGGACTCAGTTCCTCATTGTGGCCGCTGGTTTCGGAGTCACCTGGGAAATATTTGGGCTTACGTTGCGGTATTATTCAGGAGTCCGGAGATTTGCCCGGGGGGTGGTTACCTTTGTTTTTTCCGTCCTTGCCGTGCAATTTGCAGTTAGTGCGGTTACTGGCAACTTTACGAAGAGCGTAATGGGGCTTCAGAGGAACATGCACGCAGTTGAGGTTACTTTACTACTTTCGCTTGTTATGTTGATTATCTACTATGGAATTCTGCTCGGCCGAAACCTATTCGGGATAATCTTGGGTTACGGCCTCTACTTGACATCAAACATGGCGATGCTTACGCTCCACACCGTACTTGGACCGACGGCTCAGTATTGGTTGGATCCGCTTCGACAAGGCTGCGAGATTCTGGCTGCGCTCATTTGGTGCGTGACTTTGTGGCAAGTTCATCCAAATCCAATACCAGATGCACGAGAGCTTGATGCGGATTACGACGTCTGGGCGACGCGAACTGCGAATGTCTTTGCAAGAACTCGAGCCGCAATTATGAGGATGCTGACTGCATGATTGGAATACTTACAACTGTACTCGCGCTACTCTTTCTCGCTGTACTCCTAGCTTGGGCACTTGGGTTTTCAACGAACAGGAAAAGTGCATCGTGGAGCGGAAGTATTAAGCTTCCGTCTCGGTTGATTAGGGAGAGAATTAGCTCAAGAGAAGACTTCCAGTTTGTTGGAGTCGAAGCTCCCGAGTTTCGATCCCAATTTTTACGGGACCGTAAGATCCTGATGCTGATCTGCTTGCAGCAAATGCGAGCAGTCGCTATTGAGTCATTCCGGATCCACCGCACTGCAGTGAGCCTTCAGGTTTCAATGAAACCGGCCGTTGAGTTACGACTTGCGGGGGATTATCTTACGTTCCTCTTATTATGGGAACTCGCACGCAGCTTGGTGTGGATATCGAACCCCGTCGCTGCGCAATCACTAACGGCGCGCGTGTATACCGCGGCAGAGGAGCTCTCGGATGCCGCTAAGCAATTGATTGCAACTAACCACTCGCTGAGAACCGAGATATAGCGCTTTCATGATATCGGAATCGTCGATGCCGAATCGAACCCCAAATTGCGATCCAGCCCGGGCGATGGAAGATGTAAGAGGTCATAGCCTAGAAATGCTCCCCTGCGAATTTGCGAAGCTAGTTTGCTTGAGTTCGACTCGCGATTACAATACTGGTCTCTATATTCACGAGGGCATGTCATGGCGCTATACAGATGAAGTTATAGATACCGCTCTCAGAACCCTGCATAATGAGGTATTCGACGTCCTGGTAGTAGCCTCCCTAGAGACTTTCGTACAGGACCTTGACACCTTTTTTGGGTTGACAATTGCTGGCCAGACGACGGCAGTTGAAGTATGGAAGAATTTAGAGCCATACCGAGCTGCGATACCCGCGCATTCTGACAGTCTATCCCGCGAACTCTTTTTCTCAAATGTTAGGACGGCGTTGGCAATTTTGGAGAATCGTCAGAGACGCTGCTCACAGGATCAACAATCGTCATCGCAACGGCCGTAACGCGACCAAGGATTTCCGCCTCGTTCGGAAAAGCATATTGGCGGACCTTATATCCCGACTGGGGATGAGGAATAAGAAGCAGTTGCTTTCCTTGCAGTTCACACCATGAACATATGTAGCCATTCCGAATTTCGATGAAATAAATGGGTCTGTCGTAATCCGTTCGCCAACTGATCTCTTGGACTGTCGTGTACTTATCGTCGATCCGTACAAACGAACCAGGCCGCAGAATAGGATACATCGTGCGGTCTGCCAGGCCGATGTAACCGTAAAGTGAATTGCTAATATTGAGATGCTGAATCAGCGCAATCGGCACCTCTCCCCAGCTTTCAACCATCCGCGGCAAGAGGTTTGTCAACGTCAGCTTGAAACCGGGATCGAGGCGCATTGGGAAGACAATTCGGCGCTCGTTGTCGTATACCGCTAGTTCAGTTAAACGCGTATGCGCCAACGGCAACTCTGCTCGATGCTTGCTGATCCTCTCCAAGTCTACCCCGTAGTGCAGTAGCAAGTCGGTGAACTTGATGCCATAGATAACACTCAGACTGTAAAGTTTGTAGATACTTGGTGTGGATTCGCCGTTTTCCACGGCGGAGAGCCAAGCATTTGAAACAGTATAGTCCTCGTTGTGCTCGGCATCCCCAATTTGGCGGCTATATTCTTCCACCTCTCGCGTTGTTATACCCAAGCGGTGTCTCAAACCCTTAAGTCGCTCGCCAGGTTTCAATCTTACTCTCCCCTTTCTTGGTCTTTTCGCACGACTGGTCCCAGTCCTGCCAACCAGACCTCTAACCCTTCCGCAGTGCAGCACCTCGGTTAGATCAAAACATAGGCGTCAGCCGAAAGCTCCACAAAGTAGACCGATCCCCGGGCGGAGGAGCACATATCCTCCGTTCCTGCTTGAAGAATAATATCGTCAAAACCGTCGCAGGTATAAGGAAATCTCTCTGTGGTCGTCGGTTTAACTCATCGGGAGTAACGGCACCCTGATCCAATTGCTCCCCCTAATGCCCTATCGGCTTGTGGCTGCAAGCTCGTATCAGCCATAGTGCCCGCACCGTGCAGCTGGAAGACGTGCTTGGCTGTATTTAGCTCAATTACTCGCATTTCCATCGGTTTGGACCTTGTCGACTCAGTGAATCACCCCAGGCCAAGCCCAAACCATCAGGTCAATCCAATGCTTTACTTTTCCATTCGATAGCCCTAAGCCCGCATCAACTGAGGTGATTTTATGACATTTTAGCCAGCCTAACCCAAGTCTGGTTACGATCCCTCGAAGAAGCTCTACGGCCGCTTCCTAGAGCTGAGAAACTGTCATGCATCGTGCAGGATTGGAATCTCCGGTCTTTTCGTGTCGATTGCGGATTTTCAGTCTGCTACGCTCCCGCCCACAACTCGTCAACCCAAATCCAAAGGGTAAGATCGTGCGGGCTTAGGCGGTCTGTCCGATCCTGATTCAGCATATCAACCTTTACGACCGATCAGGTGAAGTAATCACGAAGTTCGTTCGAAAAGGCAATCAAGGAGAAGAGTCCGCGTAGTCCTGAATTGGAGACCCGTTTCGTCCCTGCTCAATAGTAGGGTAGGGAGATGGCAGGAACGAATGGCTGCAGATATCCGTGCCGGTTGCTCTCTCCGCCGCATTTGTGTTGCACTATGATTTCAAGGGCGAAGGCGGAAATGGGGCAAGAGAAGGAATCTCATCAAAACGAACTCGGGTAGGGGCGCAGGGTATTACATTGGACCATCGAATTCGACTGATAATCGACGAACTTGCACATAACCATTCCACGAAGTTACGTCTACCCGAACTTGCTGTAAGGGTTAATCTGAGCGTCCGCCGCGTGGAACAGCTATTTGTAGAGGAGACGGGAATAACATATGTGGCATTTCGTCGGCGGTTACGGATGCGCGTCGCCGAGGGTCTCCTGGAACATTCCACTCAAGAAGTTAAGGACGTCACAGAAGCCATCGGCTACAAAGCCGCTGCATTCTTCTGCCGAGAATTTAAGAAAAATCACGGCTGCACGGCCTTGACATTCCGCAGAAATAAATCATAACGAGCGAAGAATAGGAGAGCGCGACTTACTTGAGAGGTGTTTGTCCTGAGTTCGAGTTTCTGGCTTGACTCCACTTGATCCACCTATAACATTCCATAGCAAGGCTGCGAATTCGAACGAGCCTGAAAATAGTTCGTCGGGTTAGTGAAATCGCAATGCGTCCAATCAATCAGTGAGGATCGCACACCAACGGAGTTTCTCCAATCGGCACAACAGAATCCGGAAAAGAAACTTCCATCTGATCAACCGCTTGAAAGAAACTGACTTTTTACTCTTAATCGCGCTTCGCCTCGACCCTTGTTGGCGCTGTCGCCAAGTGTCACACCCTAGAAGTGGCCGAGGGAGCCGGAGGTGCGGGTCCAGTGCATCCCGGCTTGAAACAGCCACAGGCTGAGCGGCAGGCCGAGGGCGGCGAACAGTGCCAAGGCCCCAATTTGCGGCGCGAGAAGAGAGAGCGGAGCGCCCTCTAGAATCGCCATGCGCATGCCGGTGAGCGCGTGCGTGATGGGCAGCAGCGGCCGCAGCACTTCCAGCGGATAGAAGACTCCTCCCAGCAGCCACGAGACCCCTCTGACTCCGACGAGCGAAAAAACTTTCCAATGCCCCGCGCCCGGGGAAGCTCTTTGTAAGGTGACAGACCGCAATGGCGGCATCATTCATGGTTCAGGGCTAGGTTCGGAGCACCGCTCGCGGCAGGCACACGCGTGAATTTCCTTTCTTGCCTTTCCGGCCGTGAAGAGTATACATCTGCTTGCTTCGAGCAGGCCGGTTCTGCCACAGTTCTTCTTGTCGTCTCGTCCCAACTGCTCGTGACCTCCTTCTGCGGGTCAGGAAAAGCCGGTAGGAGCTTCTACAATCGGTTTCCTTAGCCACCTCGCCATCCCTGGAGCATTCCGGATCATTTCTCTGGCGCCGAAGCCTCGGCTATCCCGACGGAAGCCTGGCTTCTTTCCACATCCTCAGCTGTCGTTCAATCTAAGATTGTAGAAGCTCTTCCCAACCGTCGGCACAGTGCACGTTGCCAGATCGAAACTTCGCCGCCAGACAGTCGTATTCCCGGTTGAACATCAAAAGTGGGTGAGAGTGACCTGACCCCCTGCTCCGTTCACTCGGGAATACGAAACTCTACACCATCTCCGTGTTGAGCGGGGATGGGGGTGCGGGGCAAGAGGCTTCAATCGCCAGCCCCTTGCCCCGCTTCATCCACGTAGAGACCTTCCTGCTTCGTGTGGATCAAAGCAGCAAACTCCTTCGGCGTTCGATAATTTAGGCTGCTGTGCGGGCGCTGCTCGTTGTAATCATTCCTCCACGCCGCGATCTTTCTCCGCGCATCGAACAGGTTCTGAAACCAGCTCAGGTTCAAACACTCCTCGCGCAGCCGCCCGTTGAAGCTCTCGACGTGGGCGTTCTGCGTCGGTTTGCCCGGTTGAATGTGCACCAACTCGATCCGCCGTTCCAAGCACCACGCCAGAAAATGCCGGCTGGTCAGCTCCGGCCCGTTGTCGCAGCGAACCGCCAAGGGCTGGCCGCGTTCGCCAATGATTGCTTCCAGCACCCGCGTGACGCGACAGCTGGCAAAACTGGTGTCCACTTCCAAGGCCAGGCATTCCCGTGTGTAGGCATCCACCACGCTCAGCACCCGGATGGCCCGTCCGCACTCCACCGCGTCGTGCACGAAGTCCAGCGCCCACTCCTGGTTCGCTCCCGTGTAACTCCGCAGCGGCTGTCCCACGCGCACGCAGTGCTTGCGCTTCTTCCGCCGCAGACTCAGTCCCGCCTCCCGATAGACTCGATGCACTCGCTTGTGGTTCACTGCTTCCCCCGTGCGGCGCAACAGCACCAGCAGCCGCCGATACCCGAACCGCGGCTTCTCTCGCGCCAACTCCACCAGCCGCGTTCGCAACGGCTCATCCGAGCGCCTCGTTCGGTAACGGTAGCTCGATACCGCCAGCATCACCAGACCGCATGCGCGCCGCTCGCTGAAGGCATACTCCCCGCGCATCTGCTCGACAGCCGCCTTCCGGGCTACGAGCTCCAGCCGTTTTTTCGGATCACCGACTGCAACGCTTCCTTGTCCAGGCTCAAGTCCGCCACCAGCTTGCGCAGCCGCGTGTTCTCGTCTCGCAACTGCTTGGCTTCCTGCGCCTGGCTCACGTCCATCCCACCGTACTTCGCCTTCCAGGCGTACAGCGTGTGCTTCGATACTCCCACTTCCCGCGCTACGTCCCCCGCTCTGCGCCCGGCCTCCATCTGCTTTAGCGCCCCGATCATCTGCGCTTCTGTGTGCCTGCTCTTCGACATACACCCCTTCCCCTTTCCTTCGCCACAAATCATACTCCCGCGTGTGCGGATTGAGGGGATCAGGTCAAGAGCAGACGGACTTGAAGTGCCCGTTGTAAGCACTCTGTTACTGCTCACCGTAGACCGGAGTCTCGGTCGAGTCTATGTCCAGCACGGCTCGGTAGTGTGAGCGGATTGCTTCTGCCCTGCCGAACAGTTCTCGGTTCAAACGTGCCAGCCCTGCGAAGTTCCCCAGCTCGGCCAGCAGCTCCGACTCGAGTGTCTGCTACCAGGATGTCAAGGCTGCCCTTCGATCCCAGATCTTCTCGAAACCGACGAACCGAGTTGGGTCCTGAGACAACGGCTTGGCATCGTTCACATCCGCGTGCCCCAGCAGGCGACTGTACACCGACTGCTGTAGCAGGTCGCCAAAGCGCAACCGCGCATAAGTTGCCCTGGGGTTCTTCGGTGCTGCTCGATGAGTTCGCCGAAGCCCAGCCGCTCGTCCACTTCTATTAGAAGAATCAGACCACCGTCAGAGGTATCCCCACACCCCTTAAACGCGACCCGCAGAAATCTGCTGAACGGAAGTTGGAGTGGTTGTGCGTCGCGAGCTACATATTTACCGCTCGGGATATTTCGTACCAATTGCTACCGTCATAGACTGCCGTCCAGCTATCACACTTGTTGGCTGCGGTTGAAAGAATAAAAGCCCCATCCGAAAGTTTGGCGTCCTCTGGCCAAGTCAGCGTCCTTTTACCGGCTCCGTCCTGGCATAGGATCAATGTAACCTGCTGGCCAACAGATCCGTTGCTAAGGGCCGAGCTAGTTACGTCTCCAGCGAGAATGGTTTTGAAGGAGTTGGCAGTCGAAGCATCGAAAGTTAGGTACGAATTAAAGCTTACCGAAACCTGAGCTGTCACAAGATTCTTATCAGCCTGTACCGTGTCCCCAAATTGGACTTTTCCAGTACCAGTCTTGATCGCCCAGCTATTTAACCCAATGTCGGCTTGGTCCATTACCAAGATCCCGTAATTATTTCTGACCCGAGCCCCGCTATTGGTGTTGGTTATTGCAACGATCGATGCCATTCCGTCAACCTTCCCTACCGAACCGGCGTTGGCATAGAATGACCCGGCCCAAAGGTTGGTTGTCGTGCCAGCCTCTGTCTTGAAGGCGTCCGCTGCTACACTTTGAGTGTAAGGAACTGTTCCAGAAGAATGCTCATCCGTCACAAGAAAGTAACCGGCTGCGATAGCCTCTCCGGAAACCGTACTTTCAAAGAGACTACCGAAGCCAGTTGTATAGGATGACGAACTGTTCTTTCGGGCCGCGAACCTGTATATCGGGAAGTCGAATGCTGATCCCCAAAAAGGACTATTCCTTGGACCAAGTTTAAGTGCTGAAACTGTAGTGTCCCAGAAAAAATTGGCGCTGTCCTGATTCAGGAGCCCGCCGGCTCCCGAAAAGAGCACAGATCCATTGACTAGGTTCGAGAATGTTGGACTTTTCTTCGACACGAAAGCTCCTTGTGGCGTGAAATAGCTCTGCAAGGCGGGTTGGTTCTGGGAATCGTAAATTTCCAGGCTGTTGTTTGAGGCGTTGCCTTTGATCTGCAAGGGAACTACACCTTCTTTGGATGGAGCATTGATGCTTTGCGTCGAGGATGGATTTGATACGATCGAACTTCCAGTCACCTGGTCCGTCTGGCTTGTCTTTGTACCGCCCGATGAGAGTTCGTTCGTGGGTGATGTGGGGACAGCGTTTCCTGCATCATCAACATCGGCAGCTAGCACGAAGGCAGATAACGGCCTGCCACCAAGCGTATCGGCATCAAGCGCCTTCATGGCATACGCCACGCTCACTAGTTGAATCCGGGGTTGTTCTACTTCCCCAGGTAACAATACCTGAACTCCAATCCACCGCGCCTCGCTTGTTGCAAAAAGGGAGAGCGGAAGCCCATCCTTGCTGGCGCTGCCCAATAATGCGACGTACTGGCCGTTCTGATCGACCTGCACGTTCTGCGTCTCCAGCCAGAGCGGTGTCCCACCTTCTTGATCTTTGTATAACCCGAAGGTCAAACCCAGAAACCCGCTTCGTGATCCACCCATTTGGTCTTTCAGAACGCCGGTCACATTGATCAGGAGAGGCACAGTGCCATTAATGGAATTCGGACTGCTTACGGATGCATGCGCCGATTCTTTCTTTGCCGGCTGAAATTGGGCTGTCACCGGAACAAGGTCTATCAGAAAAATCAACGAGACAACCACCGTTTTAGGGATCCGCATGTAGGAACCTCCAACGACTTACGTTCACTACGTCTTATCGGAGGTGTTTGGACTTTCAATACCAAGCACCGTTAAATCCCAGACAGGCACTCAAAGCGATGCCTCAAGCAAGTGGTAAGGCAAGCTCGGAGCGGTCGTGTACAGCAGGAACTTGCCCGGCCACCCTGCTAGCAAGCCTCTTTACAGTCCCAAAATAGAATTTGTGATCAAATCGGGAAAATTACTTGACAACCAGTTGATAGCGAAGGCATATTGAAAAAGACCAAACGTTCCGTATTGGAATCCAGTGGGTTCACCTTCGTAACTTGGAGACTAAATTTGGCCAGCGAGGACTATGATGGGACTGACAACTGGCGTCGAAAAAATCGGCATGAACAACTTTGTTCGGACATGCCAAGATGTCGTATTCCGAGAAATTGATGGCGAAGGCGTTCTCTTAAATCTCAAAACAGGCATTTATTTTGGCCTAAATGCTACTGGAACAAGGATTTGGAACCTAATCGAGCAACATGGTTCCCTGCTGAATGTCGCTGAAGCCATGAAATCGGAGTACGACGTCAATCCGACAATTTTGGAGCAGAATCTCATTGAATTGATGGGCCAACTCCTGGAAAGAGGGCTGGTTCAGATATCTCTCGATCAAGGGCGAGAGTGATGCCGACAAAACTCCAGAAAGCATGGGTTCTCCCTTGGGCCGATTGCTTCTTGCTGCTGAAAGTTTCTATTTTTCTTGCTATCATACAGATTCTAATTAAGTTATTTCCGTTAAAGATTGTATTGCGGCTCTTGTCGCGGCCGCAGGCATTCCCAGGGGACCCTGCCTTCAGGCCGTATCGCACCGTTAATCTAGTAGAACTGACCTCTCGATATCACGTGCCGCGGCCAACATGCTTGGAGAAAGCCCTCGTCCTGTACTCGCTTTTGAGAAGTCGGGGGATTGCTGCAGAGTTAACTATCGGGACGGCGAAGAAGAGCGGCGCGTTTAAGGCGCACGCCTGGGTGGAGCTTCATGGCCAAGTAATTATGGGAAGTTCTGCGGAGCCTTACGCTCCACTGTTGACAGTGCTACGTCAGGGGATCAAATAATCAACATGAGCGGCATTGCGGGCATATTCAACCTGGACGGGTGCCCTGCGGATGAAACCCTGCTTAGAAGGATGACGGAAACAATCGCTCACCGTGGGCCGGACGGCAGCGGGCATTGGCTCAAAGGGCCGATCGGCTTGGGTCACCGGATGTTGCACACCACTCCTGAGTCCCTTCTCGAAACACAACCTCTAACGGATGAATCAGGGGCGTTCACCATCACACTAGATGGCCGTGTTGATAACCGGGAAGAACTCCGCAGTGCGTTGGAAGCCAACGGCTGGAAGCTACGGAGTGAGACGGACACCGAACTGGTCCTTCGGGCGTATCAGTGCTGGGGCGAAGAATGTCCCGAGAAGATTCGTGGCGACTTTGCCTTCGCTACTTGGGACGCAAGGAACCAGGAATTATTTTGTGCCCGTGACATCATGGGAATCAAGTCCTTCTACTACCAGTCAGACAGTCGCACATTCCGGTTCGCCTCCGAGCTTCACCAAATTTTAGAAGACCCGGCTGTATTGAGGCAACCGAACGAAGAGGCAGTGGCACATTACCTTTCTGGAACGCCCATTCGGCTCGAGGAGACCTTGTTTGCTGGGATTTTTCAGCTTCCGCGCGCACACAGAATGAAAATTACCGCAAGCAAGGTCTGTACAGAATGCTACTGGCATGTCGATCGGATCCCAGAAATCAGCTACCGCAACGATGTCGAGTATTCTCATCATTTCCTGGAGGTCTTTCAAGAAGCAGTTCTGTGCAGGTTACGAAGCCATCGATTCATAGCGGCAGAGCTAAGCGGTGGACTCGATTCCTCGTCGATAGTCTCAGTGGCTCAATGTGCTCTCAGCAATGGTTCAGTTGATGGTGCCGGACTTGAAACGTTTTCGCTGAGCTTTCCTGGGGAACCGTACGACGAAAGCCCTTATATCCAGACGGTAATCCAAAAGTGGGGACTGAACTCTAATTTTGTGGGCGAGGGATTTCCAGAAACACCTGCTTATTTGGAGCAGTGTTGCAGATATAAAGATTTTCCCTACGGACCAAGCGGGGAAATGTTTAATACGGAAATGGCCCTCCTCCAGGCAAAGGGAGGCCGCGTCCTTCTAACAGGCGACGGTGGTGATCAACTCTTGAATGGCAGCCCATATCATAATGCCGATCTTCTTCGCCGCTTAAATCTCTCGGGTGCAATTCGTCAGAGTTATGCGGACTCAAGAATTTTTGCCGATTGGGGGAAAGCGGTCTCACCGCACTACATTTTGCTTAGACACGGCATATGGCCCCTGCTTCCCAAATCCATAAAGCGGTTGGTCGAAAGAACTGTGAGAGGCAGAGATGGACTACCTCCATGGATTGCTCCACAATTTGCTCGCCGGATACGTCTGCTAGAGCGATTAGCGGAGCCGAAGATGGTTGGTCATAGGTTCAGAACAATTGCGCAGAGGGAAGTTGTTCTTTCTCAATTAGACTTTCCATTTTATAGTCATGTAGATCGTTATGGATCCAGGTTTGGCATCGAATATAGGCATCCCTTTCTGGACCGGAAAGTGATTGAATATTGCTTGGCTTTACCTCATGAGCAACTTCGGCGCGGAGACCAAACCAAGTTTGTGCTTCGTGAAGCCATGAAAGGATTTCTCCCGGAGAAGGTCAGATCCCGCCGTACCAAGGCACTTCTCGGGAACCATACGTTCTGGAATGCCATCCAGGGCTTCGGTGGCGGACGGTTCTTCGATCGCCTTGCGATTGGAGCTCTGGGATGGGTGGACAAGATCGAAGTGCAAAAGATGTATCGGCATACCGCCATGCTCTTCGATCAAAACGATGAGCGTTACACGAAATTTCTGTGGCCACTTTGGATGATTTGTGGAATTGAACTGTGGTTTAACTCGGTCTTCGAGGGGAAGATTCCTCTTTACCAGAATCCTAGTATAGAATTAGAAGATCAAAGTAGGAAGGAGTACACATGGAACACGCGCCGGAAAGCAACAACCCCAACCATCAACTAGAGGCCAATTCTGACACGCCTCCGAAGAAGGAATATACTCCTCCCCGACTGATTGAATACGGCAGTTTTGCCAAGTTGACCAAGAGTGGAGGCGTTGGGGGCGGTGATGCAATGCTCAATAGTCCGTGTCTGTAGGACGCTGGGCCACGCACTCCGGACATCAAAATCTTTTGGGTCGATTCTGAGAGACTCCATTCGCCATTAGTGCACACGCGCGAGGGATTGTTGTGTCACTGATCGTAGATGAACACCGACAATATCTAGCGGACGACTTGCGAGTGTCCGCCTTTCGCGAAGCCATACGCGAGGTTGTCCGGCCAGGCGATGTTGTCCTTGATCTCGGATCTGGAACCGGCATCTTGGGTCTGCTTGCCTGCCGTGCCGGAGCCAAGCGCGTTTATTCGGTTGAAGTAGGGGGCATGATTGAGCTGGCTAGGGCTGTCTGCCGCGCCAACGGGTTCGGCGATAGAGTAACGTTTCTGAAGGGCCACTCTACGCAAATGGAACTTCCTGAGAGAGTGGACGTTGCCGTTTGTGACCAAATTGGCCGCTTCGGGTTTGAAGCTGGTGTCCCGGTATTCTTTAATGACGTTCGGGCGCGACTACTCAAACCCGGAGGCAGCCTTGTTCCGCAGCGAATCGAGATGTTCATAGCTCCCGTCGAATGCGACGAAATTTGGGGCCAAGTTGAATTCTGGAATGATTCTCGCGCCGGATTCGACTTCCGTCCTGCGCGCACGTGGGCTGCGAATACGGGCAATCCGGTGACATTGCTTCCGGAGCAACTCTTAGGAGAACCGGCGCAGCTGTGTACGATTAATTTGACCGAGGCCTCTCCGGGAGCAATATGCGGCGAACTCAGCATCCAGGCCGACCGAGCCGGAACGCTACATGGAATTGGCGGTTGGTTTTCGGCGCAGCTCTCTCCCAATGTTACGATGTCGAACTCGCCGCTGGCCTCACGGCGAATCGACCGCAGAAATGTTTTCTTTCCTGTGGACCAGCCGGTGCCATTGGAACCTGGAGATTGTGTCCGAATACGGATGCACATTATTCCGGACGCAGTAGTCGTCACGTGGAACGTGGAAGTAATACAGCCGGAAGCGAATGGAAACACCTCGGTTCCTCAAATCCTGAAAGCACGTTTCAGTCATTCCACCATGCGAGGAATGCTCCTTTGCAAAGAGGACTTGGCGCGAACTCAGCCGCAGTTCATCCCGGAGCTTTCTTCGTGGGGAGAAGCTAGGCGATCTATCCTGGAACTCTGCGACGGCCGCCGGCCCCTGGCGGAAATCGAAAAGGAAGTTCACCGCCGTCATCGTACCTTGTTTTTCTCGCCTGACGAAGCAGCGGCCTTTGTGGCCGAAGTCATTACTCGGTATACAATCTGATAATGTCGCTTTCCAGTCACAGAGCAACGGATGGATCTCCTCCGATTCACGCAAAAGATTCTCATTTCTTTTCTTATTCTCTATACGGCATCACATTGCGGAGCGAGTGGAAGCTTCCTTACGCAGAATGTTTAGAACCACGCCCTCCCATAGTTGAAATGCTGAAGGGAGAATCGTCAGTTTTCCACTCGGTAGCCTTACAAACCGACTCTAGGTCCGACCGACAACCGGATTTTGACTATAGAAGGCTTGATGATGGCTCGCACTATTTTTGTTGGCGGGATTTGTACGAATTCCTGGTTCCGCCTGATGGTCATCGGATCATTGCGCGGTTCTTCCCCGGTGCTTCCCAAGAATCTTTTCTTCCCTATCTGGCGGTAGGAGGTCTTTCTTTTTGCCTGCTCAAGCAAGGGATTGATCCCCTCCACGCCACTGCCGTGGCAGTGAATGATAGGGCGGTAGGCTTCCTTGGGAAGAGTGGCTACGGTAAATCCAGTTTGGCAAGCGCTTTCGTGAGAGCAGGATATCCCGTATTGACTGATGATTTGCTCGTCCTTCGAAAGGACTTGGATGACTTTCTTGCATACCCAGGCCCCCCTCACATCAAACTCTCGGGTGAGATTGCAGTCATCGACTTCCGGGAGCAGCTTGCGGGGATCGAAGAAAACCCTCGTACACAGAAGGTGACCATCCCTCTGAATCCTCAAGAACTCCTCCGGACAACGGTTCCCTTGAAGACCCTATATCTACTGAATCGACCTCGATCAGTCGAACGAATGAGTACGATTACCATCCGGCGTCTATCTCAACGCCGCGCGCTTCTGACTCTGATTCGCAACAGCTTCAATGATTGGGTCACTGACACGGCGCGCCTGAAGCTCCAGCTTCATTCGTATGCTCAGGTCGCTTCCCAGGTCCCCGTCAAGTTACTTTCCTATCCGCGACGCGCGGCCTTGCTGGAATCGGTCCGCGACGCGATACTCGAAGACTTCGGGCGCTGACCGAGCGAGGATCGTGCTCAGCGGGCTGGACGCGATCATGAAAGGCGTGGCGATCCGCAATCTGACGAAGATGGTTCTCAGTAGAGGTAATCACGCTGAATTTGTAGCGCCGACTGGGTCGGCCAGAGGTTCCTTCGGTGGCGCACACGCTGACTTAAGCCGTAGCCGTTTTGCAGGGGATCGCCATCATCAGTGCGGGATTAGTCATCTACTCGACGACCGAGACCAGGTCGACTGTCGAAGGCCTCGGTATGGCCGATTCGTTCGAGAGCGAATCCAGAGGCAAGAGCTAGTCGACTCTCGCGAGCAAGACCCTAGACTTGTTTCGACAGGATTTTCAGAACGATACCAGATACTGGTTTCCTCCATTCCGGAGATGCGGAACAGCAGCGCTCAAAGGTCGCTTCATTTCATTTTTTCTCTAAGCTTGGGGGCGCGCTTGTGGGGCAACTGCGCTCCATTTCCGTTCATTCTGATCGGGCTGATCGGGTACATGAAAACCTCGCTCTAGTGCCGCGCGGCGCTAGATGGCGAGAAAGGTGGCATTATTAGCGAAGATGCTAGAAAGAACTCAAGGCACTAGGCTCCCGATTCTTCTAGGGCAATCAGAAGGAATGCAACGTGTCTTTGGGATAATTCGGAAAGTATCCGCGAGCCGTTGCCCAGTCCTGATGGTTGGTGAAACCGGAACAGGAAAAAAGCTGGTGGCGAGCTGGATTCACGGAAATGGGCCCTGGCGAAATAACCCTTTCATTGCAGTGGATTGCGGATCCTTGGATCATGATCTGATCGGGATTGAACTGTTCAGCACTGGTAGTCGGAGAACTGGGCGCCCTTCCGGAATTCTGGCAGCAGTTAATGGCGGCACTCTCTTGCTGGACGAGGTTGTGGAAATTCCATTGGACTTACAGAGACGGCTGGCGCGAGCCATCCAAGAGAAAGAATATCGGCTTATGGGAAGCTCCAAGCATGTTTTGTTCGACGCCCGAATCATTGCTACGACAAGTGATGATCCGGTTGTGACAATTCGAGAAGGCAGATTCCGCAACGATTTGTACTACCGGATAAGTGCAATCTCGATATATCTTCCACCTCTCCGAGAAAGGAAAGAAGACTTACCATTACTAGCGGATCACATTCTTCGACAGATTACTCGGGCAAAGGGAAGTGGCAGGAAGGATCACAGGAAGCTCTCCTCGGATGCCTTGGCTCTATTATTGACTCACGAGTGGCCTGGAAACGTTCGAGAGTTAGAGAATTGCCTTGAAGGAGCGGTCGCGTTGAGTTCCGGCCCAGTAATTCAGATCGAGGACCTGTCATTAATGCTGGGAACCCGAGTTTCCGCGCACGTCAGGACCTTGAAAGAAATAGAACGAGAAGCCATCAATACAGCATTGAGGAATGCCCGAGGCAATAAGGTGGCTGCAGCACGTCTGTTGGGCATAGGGAAGACGACGCTGTATAGAAAAGTGCGGCAATATGAATTAGGCTCCTGATCGAGTTCGTTGGCTGTAGTATTTTGGGACTCTACTCAGTGTACGGAGTGAACCATCCGCTCGGAGAAATTCTGATTTGCGGAGTGCCCGCGCTTATATTCGTTTTCAGTTTACTGGTTTCGGATCCATCAGTACTTCAATGCCTTTCGTTCGTCGCGCATCCATCAAAGTGTACATGCAAGGGGCAACTATCGAATCATTGCCACTGGTTCCATCCAGAAATTCCGGATCATCGGCATCAACGAGTTTGCGGGCATCGTCAAAGTGTATTGTCTGTGTGAAGCCGTGGCCATTTGCATCTCTGAACTCCAGACGGAGCGGCGTTTCGAATCCGAGCTCGATACCCCTGAAGATAAATGCCCGTAACGGATCAGATGCTGTCTGAATGCTCCAGGCACTCGCTTCTCTCTTCACCCCATGTCCACTCGGTAATTTCATTCTGATCCCCATGATCATACCATCTCCTTTTCCTTCAGCTTTAAGGCTTCGAAGCTGCCTGGACGATTTCTCTTTCCACCGCATCACGCCCCCGATAGCTTTGCTTGGTCCAAAGCCGGATTAGCTTACGCCCTTCTTGAAGCGCCCCCGAAGTTTGATGTTATCACCGGCCATTCGCGTTTGCAAAATGGAATCAGGATCCTGTCAATTGTAGCCACACATAACTTTCAGCTAGGTCCGCCTGGGGCGGCGCACAGCCCTGTCGTCCGCTTGCGTTGCCAAGAGAATGTGCCTTCGTCTCCTTTTGAGTTCATTGATCTGCCAGAATTCCAGTCACTTGCAATGAAAATTGGTCCAGTCGGATTAATTGTCTGTTTGGGGGACGGAGGGCGTAGGTTTCACGGAGGCAAGCACAAGACCGAACGACAAGATTTTGGCAGAAGCGCTGACAGCGAGTACGAAACCTATTCGTATAAAAGATTCCACGTTTCTTTGATGCGGTTCGTTCCTGCTCTGTCCGCGCCTGTTCTTCGCGAACTTCACGTCCCATCTGTGCGGCGATCCCTAACGCAGGGGTGCGGTACAGTTCGCGGTGGGATGACCGGTCCTGGTTCGCCCGGCACCGTGTGTCCCCGCGCCTCCAACGCGGTGATGAGCTTGTACATCAGGCGCACCTGATCGGGGGAAACGCGAACATCAAGGGTATCCTGTTCCGGAGAGGCGAACGCCGTTCCCTGTTTTCGCGAGAACGGGACCAACGTGCGTCTGGCGAGGACATGAAGACGCTCAGGTTCATCTGGCACCACGATGCGTCGCGCAGGATCGCGCTCTCGCACAACCTCCGGTAGTTTGGGAAACTTGACGCCTGGTAAGGCTACCCTCCGCCCACTCTCGACATAATTAATGGGAAGTCGTTAGCGTTTACCAACGATTCCGCAAAGTCAATCTGAGATTCTGGCCAGATGACGGTAGGTCTGTATCGGAAGTGCGCCGAGAGATCAGTTCGGACATGCACAGGAGTTGGAGCCGGAGCACTTCGGATAGAGTCGTGAGAAGTGAGCCGCTGGTGCGGCGGCCTGCGAGCGTTGGGCTATGGGTTTTGAATAGCCGTCATGAGCTGAGGGACAGATCGAGGGTTGGGTTTGGAAGCTGGCGAAAGGTAGTTGTTACGACTATGCCGGGCCGGATCCACGGTCCGAGCGGACCGGAAAGAAGGCTGGAACTGCAGAAGGCCAGCGTAAGCGCAGGTTTTCAGTAGGCGTGTTCTCCGGCACGCTGCGTTCGCCGATTCGGGGGACGGCCTAGGAACTATCAATGATCACTACCTTTCGGCTCTCTTCCTGCGCGATCTGGTCTACGGTTAGAAATTCGATCACCCGCATCGGCCCCTGGCAGCAGGGGCACTGCCAGAGTTCCGTTCCTGCGTTCGGTTCCCCTTCTCTCGCCGGAGGGGACGGAGCGGACAGCAACGTCCGGCAAAGGGGGAGCAACTGCCCGCGGCGCCGGTTGGTCAGGAAACCGAAGTAGCGAAGGCGTGGGAATCCCTTGGGCAGAATGTGTTCCAGGAACCGGCGCAGGAACTCTTCATGACGCAGGGTCATGGTGCGCGGCTGGTTGTGGTGCGCGTAGTCCTTCCAGCGGAACGTCACATGCGTGTCGGTGATGTCGAGGATACGGTGATTGGAAATGGCCACGCGGTGGGTATAACGGGCCAGGTAGTGCAAGACGTGTTCGGGTCCGCCGAATGGCGGTTTCGCATAGACCACCCACTCTTCCCGGAATAGCGTGCGCAGGAAGGCGTCGAACGTCTTCTGGTTCGACAGTGGAAGGCAAGATCCGTAGAAAGCGAGTTTCTTGTGGCGAAAGGCACGGCGAAGGCCGGCCACGAATTTACCGCGAAAGACTCGGCTCAGGACCTTCACGGGCAGGAAGAACCGCGACGGTGATTGGATCCACCGTTGATGGTCTCGGGATAAGCCACCGCCAGGGACGACGCAGTGGACATGAGGATGGCGTTGTAAGGTCTGGCCCCAGGTGTGCAAAACACTCAGGAACCCGACCTCGGCGCCGAGATGCTTGGGATCGGCGGCAACTTCCAGCAAGGTAGCAGCGCTGGCCTCGAACAAAAGCTTAAACAGACGCTTCTTGTTCTGCCAGATCAGCGGGACCAGGGCATGGGGCACGCTGAAGACCAGGTGATAGTAACCTACGGGCAGCAGTTCTTGCTGTCGTCGGCGTAGCCACTTCTCCCGAGCGTTGGTCTGGCACTTGGGGCAATGGCGATTGCGACAGGAGTTGTACGAGATGGCCTGATAGCCGCAGCGAACGCATTGGTCGCGGTGCCCGCCGAGTGCCGCCGTCCGGCAGAGCGTGATCGCCCGGAGAACTTTGCACTGTGCTCCAGTCAGCGACCCGCGATCGCGTTCGAGGAATCTGGTTCCGGCCCTGCGGATGACATCGGCCACCTCCCAGGGTGGCCGGTTCACGCCCCGCCGTTCCCCGATTCCGCCGCCTGTTCTTTGAACCCGCGAATACGGATCTGCTCCAGCGGGTTTACGGCAGCATGCAGATGGCGGCGCGACAGATGCAGATAGAGGGTGGTGTGTTTCAGTTCCTCATGGCCCATGAGAAGCTGGATGGTCCGCAGATCGTTGCCGGCTTCCAGCAGGTGCGTGGCGAAGCTGTGCCGCAGCGTATGGGGTCCGATGCGTTTGGTCAGGCCCGCCCGGAGGGCCGTGTCCCGACAGGCGTGCCAGACGGTCTTGTCTGAGATCGGTTGTTCCTCGGCGGTAGCGTTGAGCCGGGTGGGGAACAGGTACACCCGGGGTTTGACCTTGCAGGAACGCCAGTACTCACGCAGCGCTTCCAGGAGCTTCGGAGTCAGAGGCAGTTCCCGGTCCCGCGAGCCCTTGCCCTGCTGGACATGAATCACCATGCGCTGGCTGTCGATATCGGCGATCTTCAATCGGGATGCTTCGGTGCGGCGCAGACCCGTGGCGTACAACAGCAGCAGAATCGTGCGGTGGCGGATATTAGGCGCCGCTTCGATCAGTTGCGCGACTTCTTCCGGACTGAGAACCACGGGGAGCTTCTTCGGTCGTCTCGCCAGACCGATGTCGTCGAATTCCGGATCGTGCCTCTTCAGAGTCTTCTTGAAGAAGAACCGTAGAGCGGCCAGGCGATTCGCCACGGTGCCCGTAGCCAGTTTCTGGTCGCGCAGCATGTGCAGCTGAAACTGGCGAATCTGTTCGGGGCCCAACTGATCGGGTGGTCTGTGAAAGTAAGCGGCGAAATCTCGAACTGAGCGGAGATAGCCGCGGATGGTGCTGGGGGCGAAGTTGCGACGCTGGAGTTCTTCCAGCATCCGCTGGCGAAGTGGGGTCATAGACAACTCCTTTCTATGACCCGACGTTATCCCCTTTCATCCCCCCATACACCCACGCACCGGCGTCCGCCGCGCCAGCGGCTTAGTTCTAACGGCGCACTCGGAATGTATGGTCCGCCGATCTGGCCTGACACTCGGCCAAAATCCGCCAAGCGGTCCCGAAGTCCGGATCTGGGAAATTGCGCGGATTACCCTGAGTGACACCGCGGAGTTTACGGTACGACTGCCGGCCCATAGTCATCAGCGATCCTTTGAGCAGAAGCAAATTCGAGAACGTACCGCCCCACCGGCTCAAGAGAAATACTTTTCAGTGAGTTCGTCTTTTTGGGACTTGCCGCCGCTGCTGATGCCGGCCCGCGAGCTGGGGCTCAGCCCGAGTTCGCTTCCCGCCGACCGCATTTGGTGGAACGCTTCATTGCGGGCCGTCCACGCCGGGTTCTTCATCAGCTTTCCCTCCGGAGTTTTCACCAGTGGCGTTTTGATGGAAAGTCTCTGTGCTTTCATGTAATGGCTGTAGGAATCGCAGTAGAGCGCCAGCACGTCGCCGTCGGCCGATGTGATCCATTGGCAGTTGTTCAAAACCTCGGCCCACTTCTTTCTGCCTTCTTCGTCCAGCCAATCGGGAGCGAGGACCTTTCCGGGAGAAGGCTCCGGTTCACTCGGATTGATGGGCCTCCTTCCGGGATTACCCGTTACCCACTTCAGCAGCGTGGGCTTCTTTTTCCTGCCGGATTTTGAACTACCCATAATCTTTACCCTGGAAATTATTTTTCGCGACTGCGCGCAAGAAAGAGGCGCGCGGTCCCCAATCTGAAAGCCCCAGACTTTTGACCGGCGCCCGGTATGCACACCTCTGCTGTCGGGCGACATTGGAGGGAACGGTTAGTACAGGGGAAACCTTCCGATGATGCGCCAGTGCCTGGTGCGCTCGCCCAACCAGTCATTGCGGCGCGTCTGCGGCGGCGGAACGGAGGGCGCCATCGGCTCCGGCGCGGACGGTGGCTGGCCCGGCACTGCTGGCTTGGGTGCACTCCCGATTTGGTCTTCTAATCTCCGCCAGTGCTCGTCTCGAAAGCGGTCTATGCCGACTTGCGCAGCGGCGGCCCGTGCGTAGATGCGGGTGTCCAAGGCCTCGTTGCGCTCCCGCGTTAGAATCCACT
>Ga0156170_1051_pt2 | contig 30416 bp, 34 predicted proteins | sample RifCSPlowO2_12_FD_107823 | JGI IMG/M metagenome (GOLD analysis project Ga0156170, IMG submission 107823) | Acidobacteria bacterium RIFCSPLOWO2_12_FULL_54_10
CCACGGAGTGGCTTCCCACTTCCCGCGTTCTATGTTACTTTGTGTTTTCCGAACACATCATGGACCAACAGCCGCACAACGTTCATCTGGAATCCTACGAAGGTCCCCTCGACCTCCTGCTCGACCTCATTCGCAAGCAGGAAATCAACATCTACGACATCCCCATCGCCAAGATCACGGGCCAATACCTGGAATATGTCGAGCGCAACCTCGAGCGCCTGGACACCGAAGCCGCCGGAGAATTTCTGCTCATGGCGTCCACGCTCATCCACATCAAGTCGCGCATGTTGCTGCCGCCCGACCCCTCCGCCAAACCGGGAGAGGAGGACGACCCGCGCAACGAGCTGGTTAACCAACTGCTCGAGCACGAGAAATTCCGCCAGGCCGCGCAAATGCTGCACCAAAAGCAGGTCGTCCACAGCGCCATGTACTCTTCGCCGGGCATGGACGAGTTCGTGGATTCTGAAACGGAGCCGGACCTTGCCGTGACACTCTTTGATCTAGTCAAGGTTTTCCAGCAGATTCTGGAGCGCGCCAAAGAGCGCCCCATCCTCTCGGTGGAGGAAGAAAAAGTCAGCGTCGCCGAAATGATGCAAAACATCTGCCGCCTGCTCGCCGCCCGCGCCGAAGCGTTGCCGCTCAACGAAATCGTCGAATCGCTGCGCTCGCGCGATGCGCTGATCGCCACCTTCCTTGCATTGCTCGAACTGGTTCGCTTGCAGGCTGTCGCAGCCCGTCAGAAAGAGTTGTTCGGAGATATTATTTTGAAAAAGCACGAGAAGTTCGGCGATGTCTACGCCGATTTGCAACGCGGAGTCGAAGAGAGTTACCGTTGATGGGTTAGCGAACGGACACGATGGACAACCTGAAAATCAACCCGGAACAGGAATCCTCCCGCAACGAATTGAAAGCTGCGGTCGAGGCCATCGTGTACGTCGCCGATGAGCCAGTCACGCCGGATCAGATCGCCGCTTCGATGGAAGGCGTCGACCGCCAGCAAATTATTGAAGCATTGCAGCAATTGCAGCGTGAGTATCAGCACAAGGATCGCGGCATTGAAATCGTCGAAGTCGCTGGCGGCTACAAAATGTTCACCAAGGCCGAGCATCACGAGGTCGTGCGGACATTCGTCAAGAACCTCACGCCTCCGCTGAAGCTCTCGATGGCGGCTCTGGAAACTCTCGCCACCATCGCTTACCGCCAGCCGATCACGCTGCCGGAGATTCAGCAGATTCGCGGCGTCAACGCCAGCGGCACGGTCAAAACTTTGCTCGACCGAAAATTGGTGACCACCGCCGGACGCAAAGACGTCATCGGTCGTCCCATCCTTTACAAGACCACCAAGGAATTTTTGGTGCAGTTCGGTTTGAATAACGTTCACGAGTTGCCGAGCATCCAGGAATTCGAGGAATTGGCCCGTTCGATTGTCGTCGAAACACCTACAGAACCCTCTGCCGATCCCACTCCCGGCCTTGAGTTTCCCGCAACCGAAGGGAACGAAGGAACCGAGGGAATGGTTGGAACCGAGAGAACCGAGGGAACCGAGCCGGATTACCCGCCCTCCAGCGGCTCCGAGAACCGCTAAACCATGACTCTCGAACGTCTTCAAAAAATCATTGGCCGTTCCGGGCTTGCCTCCCGCCGCCACGCCGAAGAGTTGATCGTCAGCGGTCGTGTCACCGTTGATGGAAAAGTCATCCGCGAATTGGGCAGCAAAGCCGATGATGCCGCGTCGCAGATTCGCGTTGACGGTAAACTCATCCGCCCTCCGAAACATCTTCTCTATATTGCGATGAACAAGCCTCGCGAGTGCGTCACCACGCGCTCTGATCCGGAGCATCGCCAAACCGTGATGGACCTGCTGCGCGGCGTTCCTGAGAGAGTTTATCCAGTTGGGCGGCTCGATTATCACAGTGAAGGATTGTTATTGCTGACCAACGACGGCGACTTTGCAAACAGTATCGCGAATTCATCCATCGGCGTTCCGAAAACGTATTGGGTAAAAGTGTCCGGCGTGCCTGATGAGAAAAAACTCGAGCGCCTTCGCGCCGGAATCCGGCTCGGCAGAATCCGCACCCGCCCGGCGCGCATCAAATTATTGTCGAAGGTGGGAAGAAAACTTCCGCCGCAAAGCCGGGAGGAATCCGCGAACCCTTGGTATGAGGTGGTTTTGCAAGAAGGCAAACAAAATCAAATCCGGCGCATGTTTGAAAGCGTTGGCAATCCCGTGCGCAAACTCAAAAGAGTCAGCATCGGCTCGCTGTCCCTGGGCAAACTCGCTCCCGGAGCATCGCGCCTATTAACCCAGGTGGAAGTGCGCAACCTGATCAAGGAATCATCCTCGCATGAATGACATGGAGTTGATCTTCAGAGAATCGCATACCGTGGCTGTAGTTGGCATGTCCAGCAACCCCACCCGCCCCAGCTATCGCATATCGCTGTATCTAAAAGAGGTCGGCTACCGTATAATCCCCGTTAATCCGAATGAAAGAGAGGTTCATGGATTAAAAGCTTATTCATCACTCGAAGAAATTCCCGAGAAGATTGATCTGGTCGTAATATTCAGGCGATCCGAGTTCGTGCCGCCTATTATTGAATCGGCCATTCGAGTAGGCGCCAAAGCTGTTTGGATGGTGGAGGGCGTTAGCCACCCGCAAGCTGCGCAAAAAGCTCGTGAAGCCGGCCTGAAAGTTGTGATGGACCGGTGCATTTTCGTGGAACATCACCGCTGGGCTGCGGAGCAAAAGAATACTAGCATCGTTTCATAACTCGCGACCTACCCAAACGACTTCCCCCCTCACAATCGACAGAATATCCACTTTTGACAGCGATACCTCTGCAGGTCCGCCTTCATAAGAGCGAGTATTTTCCGGAACGAGCAACACGGAACCACCGGCGAGTCCACAGTGTCTGAGACCAGAGCCATCCTCGAATGAAACCGCGTAAATCCGATTCAATAGCGGCGCCTTGCGTTTTGCCGGATTCGTATCAAGCAACACCAAATCCAGCGGCTGAATCGCAGGGATCATGGCTTCCTCTCGTGGTCCGACGGAAATCAGGACCGGCCGATGGAATACACTTATGAAATTTCTCAGGAATGCGCGGTATCCTCCGATTTTGCCTTCCACAGGGAAAGGCTGTCCGGGACCGAGCTTGCCTTTCAGCATAGGCACGTCCGTGTAATCGCTATCGGAATAATCCAGGCGGGGAGCGCGACGTATAATCTCTTCAACGGAAATTAAATCCTCCACCTCCACTTTCAAGTAACGCATTAACAGACTCAATGTGGTAAGACGAAAATTCCCCTGGCCATGCAGAAAACGACTCACATGAGCCTGCTCGATATTGAGGGCATCTGCTACTTGCTTTTGAGTTGCACCAAGAGCAATGCGCTCTTTGAGCAGCTTCCTGATTTCTTCTTGAAGCAAGAGAATATCCATAATTATATCCGCACGAATAAATACACATATACTTTACACCTAATATATAGCTTGACAATATGTAATTAAGTTATATACCTTATGAACAATATAATGTGCTGTGTATTGTTTTACAGTTATATTGGAATTGAATGATAGCGGAGGAGATATGACTCTTACGAATTCCGAGATGGAAGCGAAATTGAGTGCTTTGGAAGATAGAATTGTTTTTCTTTCCGAACAGTTAGAACGTCTGGAAGATTACATAGAAAAGGAAGTCTATCACAAGTGGCAATTGGAGAAATCTCAAGGGAGCTCAGGTTATGCGAAAAGCTCTTGAATGCTCAGAAAGCAATCTGCAATTCGCCTCCCTGAAATTATCGTAATGGTATTCTAGCCTCTTTCGATGCTAAGAAAACTCCTCGGCGGGAATAACTCCGAGGACGCCAGGGGATTGTTCTACGATGCGGCCAGCCGCTACATTCGGGTCATGGTCAAATATGCAAATCCATTTTCCCCTAACTGCCTGAGGCAAAATACGTCGCTTGGTGGCCAGCGTTTCGACTGGATAAAGGTCAAATGCCATTATCCACGGGTAAGGCACATGGTGTACAGTCGGGATCAAGTCTCCCAAGAATGCTATTTTTTGTTCACCCGCCCGAATCAAGACAGCTTGCGTATAAGGGGAGTGCCCTGGCACAGGGAATATTTCGATACCTGGAATAACCGATTTTTCTCCTTCGATTAGTTCCCAATGCGGTTCATCAAGAGGCAAGAAATCGTCTGGTGCGAAACTGGCTTGGTCGCGCTGTGATTCATACTGTCGAGCGCGCTCCCACTCTCCACGCTGTGACCAATACCGTGCGTTTGGAAACCCAGGTATCAGAATATTGCCGTCTCGCACTGTATTCCATCCGGCATGGTCAAAATGAAGATGGCAATTGATCACATCGGTAACGTCTCCTGGCCGGACTCCGTGCGATAGAAGATTATCCATTAGCGTACTCGGTTGTTCTATGGCGTATCGGTCGCGGAATTTATCGTTGAATTTGTTTCCCTGTCCCGTATCGATGAGGATCGTGCGGTTTCCAGTTCTCACCAAAAGTGTTCGAGCCACGAGTTGGATGCGATTACGCTCGTCCGCCGGGATTTTTTTCTCCCACAGAGTTTTCGGGACGATGCCAAACATGGAACCGCCATCTAACCGGAAACTGCCATCCAGAATCGGTGTGATCTCAATGTCTTTGAACAGCATGAAACCCCTCGTTCTATGGATTCCTACTATTATTTCTTTCGTAAAGCGGCAATATTGGCGTGAATCACTTCCAGGGCACCCGGCGCTCGAGCCGACAGCCACTTCTCATGTTTATCGGCTAACAATTCAATGTTTCGCAAATAGAGCGGATTCTTGCGTGTTACGCGCATTTCCTGAACTACATTTCGCATTCGAAGCCAGACAAGCAAGCTTTCGGTTGTGTTCTCAAAATAGAAATCCTCATCCAACATGCCGCGGTTAACAATGGAAGCAACCATATCCCAATAAGTGGCCACCATGCGGAAGAAAGCATTATTTTCGCTGCCCACTGGACAAAGTGCCGCGAATTCCGCGCTGGTGTCTGCCACAAAACTTTTCAAAAACCACTCGCGCGCCCGGCGAAGTTTCTCTTCGCGTCGCAATTCGTAGATTTGCAGCAATAGCTGAGCATTATGCGGCTCAAGACGAATCATAATTCTGAACCTCCCATTTACAAATAATTATGAGGATATTCCCGAAGACGACTCATTGCTGATTAATTGCCCAGGCGACTTTCAGTTGTAATGCTTGCGGCTCCGCCCAGGTAAGGCCGCAACGCTTCCGGAATGATCACGCTGCCATCGTGCTGTTGATAGTTTTCTACCACGGCCATCCATGTGCGACCGATCGCAAGACCACTGCCGTTCAGCGTATGTACGAATTCGGATTTACCCTTTCCTCCCGTACGAAAGCGAATATTTGCTCGCCGTGCCTGGAAACTCTCGAAGTTGCTGCAAGAGGAGATTTCTCGGTAGCTCTCCTGGCTGGGCAGCCACACTTCCAAGTCATAGGTTTTTGCCGAGCTAAAGCCCAAATCACCTGTGGAAAGCGCCATCACCCGATAGGGCAAATTCAGTTTTTGCAATATCGTTTCTGCGTTGCGCGTAAGAATTTCCAGTTCATCGTAAGACCTGTCCGGATGGCTGAATTTGACAAGCTCCACTTTCTGAAACTGATGTTGCCGGATGATGCCCCTGGTGTCCTTTCCGTATGAGCCGGCTTCACTGCGGAAGCACGGTGTATATGCCATCAGGCTGACAGGTAATTGATCCGAGTCAAGAACCTCGTCACGGAATAGATTTGTGACCGGAACTTCTGCCGTGGGGATCAGCCACCAGTCCGTGTTTTCCAGCCGGAACAAATCCCCGGCGAACTTAGGTAATTGCCCGGTCCCATGTAAGCTTGCGGAATTTACGATTGCGGGAGGAAGAACTTCCCTGTAGCCGTGTTCCCGTCCATGGACATCCAGCATGAAATTTGCAAGCGCCCGTTCCAGGCGGGCTCCAACATCCCAGTACACGGCAAACCGCGCTCCTGTAATCTTCGCGGCACGAGGAAAGTCCAGAATGCCGAGAGACTCACCGATTTCCCAGTGAGGGCGCGGGATAAACTTAAACTGCGTTGGCGACCCCCATTTACGCACTTCCTGATTTTCATCAGAGGATCTGCCAACAGGCACGCTATCGTGGGGGAGATTCGGAATATTTTCCAGACATTCGCGCAACTGACTATCCATTTCTTCAACAACATCGTCTAAACGTTTGATCTCCTCGGAAATTATCTTCATATCCTGGATACGGTCCGCCGCGTTTTGTCCCTGCTTTTTTAGCTGACCAATTTCCTCATTTGCTCGGTTCCGCGTATTTTTAAGTCCTTCGACCTCGGTCAACAGACGCCGTCGTTTCTCGTCGATTTGGCGAAACGAGTCCAGTTTGCCTGGCATACCTCGATCCAGCAGCTTTTTCTCCACAGTCGAGAAGTTTTCACGAACATAACCTAAGTCGAGCATTTAGTTATCTACCATTCCTCTTTTGATTCCTTCCGCAGGCTTAGCCCAAGCGGTTGATTGGAAGGAGCCGCCTCTGGATAAAACAGTACTTTACAATAAATTTAGATGGCGTGGGTGTCATCTAATTTGCTGTTAGGTTTAAATTTGATATTTGCATCCATAGATTGCAGCCTGAGGATATTTTTGCTACAAATTATGAACCCTATTATTTTCAGATTGATTGGGTGAACTTTTCAAGTAGTTCTCTCGTATTAGTAGAATTATTTTGATTAAGGTTACTTACAGTGATTGAATATGATTTTCTGTATGATTAATTAGATGTCGATACAATATGATGAAAACAAATGAGATAATGCTTATGCTCGGTTTGTTCACATAATTATGATCAGTATATAGCTCATTATTTTGGCATCCATCTGACAGGATTTTATTTACTGAAATCAGTATGCAGGATATAATGAATATGGTGTTTCCCCCATATTTTATAGGGAAAGAGTAGCAAATACAACGATGCCTACATTAACTCGCGAAAAGAAGCCTCAGGTACCTCACCGCTCTGCCAGGTCCAGACAAAGAGTTTCCAGCAGCTCATTGCATGGGAATGCCGTAGCGGTTTCGGTGGACGAACGGCTGGTTGATCTCATAAAAAGATATCCGGCGCTAAGCGCTACATTGCAAACGTTGCTGATCGCAGGGAAGAAAAAGATCAGAGACATCCCAGCGCATGAACAAGAGAAATTGCTCCGAACTGTTTTCGCACTGAAAAAAGCAATGGGCCGCTAAGTGCTGCGCAATCTCACCTTAGCCAGCAAGCGCCAGCTACCATTCAAATTCCCCTCATTTACCGCAGGTTATGCTTTCCCTAAAGTTTTGCGGGACGAATTCTCTTTGACTAAGCAGAAGAATACCATCGCCTCTCCTTAGTATTTTGCGACTTAATAATGATATCTTGCATCTATAATGGTTAAGTGAGGGTGATATTAGAATGGGACTTTTAGACGTGCTAGATATAGGCAAACGAGGGGAAAATGGATCAAGTATCGCTCGTTGCAGCATTTAGCGCTGGATTAATTTCCTTTCTCTCACCCTGTGTGCTGCCGCTGGTGCCGGGTTACATTTCCATGCTTTCAGGCATGAGCGTAGACGAACTGAAAGCCGGAGAGGATTCTCGCCTCTACTCCAAAGTACTGCTGCATTCCATTCTCTTCATCCTTGGATTTTCTGTTGTGTTCATTAGTTTGGGGGCGTCAGCAACTTGGCTGGGCCAGGTTTTGTTATCGCGAATGTCGATTCTCTACAAAATCTCAGGAATAATCATCGTTATTTTCGGTCTTCACCTTACAGGGATACTGAAGATAGGATTCCTTTATAGAGATAAGCGATTTCATTCAGCGGGCAAACCGGCAACCGCGCCGGGGGCCTTTCTTATTGGTCTAGCGTTTGCGTTTGGCTGGACTCCCTGTATCGGTCCAATTCTTGCCGCTATTTTAGGCATTGCTGCCACAAAATCGAATGTGGGAGATGGGATATTCCTCCTGGGAGTATATTCCCTTGGGCTTGCGGTCCCATTTTTGCTGACCAGCTTGGGCGTGAACCATTTTCTGAAATTCTATCAGCGGTTCAGGGCGCATTTGCATCAGGTCGAGGTGTTTTCGGGTGTCATCTTGATCGTTCTTGGCGCAATGATATTCACAAACCAATTCACGCGCCTTGCAGGCTACCTATCGTTCCTGAACCGATTTGCGCTATAAGAACCTAAGGATGCCTTGTTTGTCGATCAGAATTCCGGTGAGGGAAATTAAAGATGAATCAGAAACTTCTCCTGATTGGACTTTCATTGCTAGTCTTCGCGGCAGTGATTGTGCAGTTCAGCAAGAAACCGTCAGAAACAATCGTTGCTCCTGGTGATCAGCCCGCTGAGGCTGAGGTCCCTTCCATTCGAGGCACGGTTGTTGCTGATTTTGAAATTGAAGATGTCAATGGTGCAAAGATTCGCCGGGCGGATTTGGTTGGAAAGGTCTTGCTGGTAAATTTCTGGGCTACTTGGTGCGCTCCGTGCTTAATTGAAATCCCTTGGTTCATTGAGTTTCAGGAAAAATACGGCCCCCAAGGTTTGCAAGTTATCGGTGTTTCACTCGACGATGACGACATCGATAAAGTAAAAACGTACATGCAAGAGCATAAAATGAATTATATCGTCGCCATGGGTGATGAGAAAATGACCGAAACCTTTAGCGGCGTGATTGGCTTGCCGACTACTTTTATCGTGGATCGTGACGGGAAATTTTATTCCCAGCATCGCGGACTTGTAAGCAAGGAAATCATCGAAACAGAACTGAAGCAGCTCCTCAATGCTCCCCAAGCCTCATTACAACGCCAGTTCAGCTTGCCGGAGCAGTCAGAATCTGCGCTGCTGCTTGCAGCCTCCGCACCGTTTTAGCCTTCCCTAGAGTCTCCATTACAGCAAACAAGCTCGGCGCTACGGCCTGTCCAGTCAGGGCAACGCGGGCAGCGTTAATGAGCAAGCCCGCTTTCACGCCCGATTTGTCCGCAAATGTTCGGAGCGCCTGCTCAGCGGTAGTCGCATCGAATGCGTCAATCCCGTCGATTTCGCCAGCTAATTGCGACAATAGTTCTGATAGCCTCTCATCCTTCCAGAACTTTTCTTTAGCCGCCATATCCAATGGAAAGTCATCGGCGAAAAAGGCTCGGGATGCACCCGTTAGATCATTCAATGACCTCATGCGCGGCTTGATCAATTCGAGCGTTTTCAGAAACCATTGTCTGCTTTCGCCTTCCCAATCGGGGTTCCAGCAACCTTGCTGAATAAATTTCTCTTTAGCCAAGGGTTCTAATTCCTCCGCAGTGAGAAGCTGCATGTACTGGGAATTGAACCATTCCAGCTTCTGGAGGTCGAAAACCGCGGAGCTTCGGCTGATGCCCTCCAGTGAATATGCTTCAATCAACTCGGGCGTTCGCATTAACTCCCGGTTATCTCCTGGCGACCAGCCGAGCAATGATAGAAAATTCCGCATCGCCTCAGCCAGGATGCCCATCTCTCGATAAGCCCCCGCAGCCGTTGCGCCGTGTCGTTTGCTAAGGCGGGAGCGGTCCGGTCCAAGAATCAGCGGCACGTGGGCAAACGCGGGCATGGGCGCATCGAGTGCCTGGAAAAGTAAAATATGCTTGGGCGTATTCGAGAGATGGTCCGCCCCGCGAATGACATGGCTGATGTGCATGTCGATATCATCTACGACGACGCTCAAATGAAACGTTGGCAAGCCATCAGAGCGAATCAGCACGAAGTCTTCAATTTGATCATGAGAAAACTCCACATCTCCGAACACAATATCTTGAAATTTTACTGCGCCCTCCTGAGGTACCCGGAAGCGCACAGCAAATGTCCTGCCTTCCGCATCCAGCCTCTGGTGATCTTGTGGAGACAGTGCGGTGCATCGACCATCATATTTCCATGGCTTGCCGGATTTCTCGGCTTGAAGCCGCAGTTCATTTAGTTCGCTCGGATGGCAATAGCAGCGGTAGGCAAAGCCCTTCTCTTGCAATTTCCGGGCGGCAGTCAGGTATAAATCTTTTCGCTGGGATTGAAAAAACGGACCTTCGTCCCAATTTAAGCCCAGCCACTGGAGGCTATCGAGGATCCCATCCACCATTTCCGTGCTGGAGCGTTCCGCATCGGTGTCTTCGATCCTCAATACAAACACACCTCCCACCTTGCGGGCGTAAAGCCAGTTAAAGAGCGCCGTGCGCGCTCCTCCAACATGCAAATAACCCGTGGGAGATGGAGCAAACCGGACTCGGACGGCGCTCAATGTAGAAACCTGAAAAGCATATTTGTGAAACACGATTATAACGCATTATAATAAGAGCTTTGTGATTCCAGTACTCATTCCCCCTGGCGGGAGGAGAGGCCCAGCAGCAATTCGGGCACGAAGGGTTTAATAATTAGCATGATTCAATCGATCCGAAATATTTGGAGCATACCTGAGCTTCGCAATCGTATTCTCTTTACCCTCGGGGGCTTGGCTATTTACCGGCTTGGGAGCCATATCCCCACTCCTGGAATCAACGCCGATCTGCTCCAGCAATTCTTTGAAGAGAACCGCGGCACTGTCTTCGGGTTTGTAGACATTTTCTCCGGCGGCAATTTCCGGCGGCTAACCGTCTTCGCCCTGGGCATCATGCCCTACATCACCGCTTCTATCATCTTGCAGTTGCTGACACCCGTGTGGCCTTATCTGGACCGGCTACAAAAGGAAGGCGAGATGGGGCGGCAAAAAATTACTACCTATACCCGCTATTTAACGGTATTGCTGAGCATGGTGCAATCGTTCGGCATCGCCTTGACGCTGCAACGCCAATCTTTCCAAGGAGCCAGTTTTGTAACCAATGCAGGCCCGTTGTTCCTGTTTACCACCGTGATCACTCTGACAACCGGTTCGGTATTTCTGATGTGGCTTGGAGAGCAGATTACGCAAAGAGGCGTCGGGGAGGGCATGTCCCTGCTCATTTTCTCTGGCATCGTTGTTGGATTGCCCGGAGGCATGGCCGAATTATATGAGCGGGTATTCGTTACTGGCCAGTGGAACATTTTCCAGTTGGTTGCTTTGCTGGTATTGATGCTGGCGGCTGTGGGCTTTATTGTGCTTGTGGAAAGAGGCGAGCGCAGGGTCAATGTGCAGTATGCCTCCCGCATGATGGGGCGGCGTGCTGTCGGCGGCCAGACCACTCATCTTCCCATTAAGGTCAACGCGGGCGGAGTGATGCCAGTCATTTTCGCGTCTTCGATTTTGACATTTCCGCAAACGTTTGCGCTGATGGGCCAGCAGTCTTCTCCCCGCTTGCAAGGCCTTTTCCAGGCTTTGGCGTGGGGTGAGCCTCTGTACACTTTGTTGTATGTAGCCGGCATTATCTTTTTTGCTTATTTTTATGTCTCCATCGTTTTTAATCCAAACGACATTGCCGATAACATCCGCAGGCAGGGCGGCTTTATCCCTGGCATCCGGCCCGGCAAGAATACTTCAGAGCATTTGAACACAATCCTGACGCGGCTGACGCTCGTCGGCGGATGTTATCTCGCCCTTGTTTCTCTCGTGCCAGAATGGATGATCGCCGGCATTCACTTGCATCACCTTCCCTGGGTAGGCGGTTGGATCGATGAAAACTTCCCGCGCGCGTTCCTGGATGGCCTTGGGGTTAGTTTCTACTTTGGCGGAACTTCTTTGCTGATCGTTGTGGGCGTGGCGATGGACACCGTCAGCAAGATAGAAGCTCATTTGGTCATGCGACATTATGAAGGAATCGCCCCTGGTGCAGGCCGGATTCGCGGGCGTCGGGGATAGTCTCTGGTTTGATTCGCGGAATCGATCGTTACGGATTATCCGGCAAATTCGAGCGGTCGATTACACTCCGTCAAGCCCATTTCCTGTGCCATTTGATAGAAAAGGGATAGACCTTTCAAGTTTTCTTCTCCCAATATGAAATCGATGTTTTTCGTCAGGTAATCGTAAATTAACTGAGTAGGTAAGCCTGTTCGTCGCGATTCCTGTTGCGTGATCTCTTCCAGATGTTCCCAAGCATAGTTCTTGGCACGTAAAAATATTTCCACTATTTCCTGCGTTGCCGCATCTTCGCGCACAGCCCAGAAGGCAAAAACAAAGGGCAGGCCTGTCATTTTCCGCCATTCCTCGGCGAGATCATAGACGAACAAACCCGGGAAATCAGATGCCAATGCCGGATCGCCGATTAACAATGCAGCGTCATAGGCGCCCAGCATTTTTTTGAGGTCTGGTTGTGACGTTCCCAAGCTGGGAAAGACGTTGTATTGGCGCTGCAGCAGGAGCTGAACCAGGCAGGCGGATGTTCGCGATGAGACATCCAGAGCAAGACTTTTAATTTTATCAATAGGACATTGCGATATCAGCAGCACGCTCCGAACCGGTCCAGACGATGAAATGGAAAGCCCCGGAACGATGCGCAGTTCTTCGATCCGTTGATACTCTATCGACGGTATGATCCCGGCATCGGCAGTGCCACGCATGAGCGCATCAGAACACTGCGACGGCACCATATATTGCACGTCGAAGCGATCTTTATCCGGGCCGTGCACCAGTCCCCACACCAGCGGGACTGAGTTCAGATAGGAAACGGCGGCGACGCGAATCGGGGGAGAGCTCATGCAGAATGTACAAGCGATTCTGTGGCGGGTGGCAACACATCCATAAAGGATGATACAGAAAATATTGCGTTGCCGATTCCCGGCGGACCGTAGCCGGGCGGTGAGGATAGTCGATGTCGCTGCATGGTATCCCGATAAATTTGTAACAGCGACAAATGGTATTCCAGCGGGGCTGGTTCCTGCGAACCCAAATTGCTCAGCGGCTCCGGGCACCAGGTGGTAAAGCGCGGCGTGATCCCGTGCGACATAAAGAAATCCAGCCCCTCTGCAGTAGACCGAATAGCCTCTTCTACAGTTTCAAAACCGTATGGCCGGGACATCTCAATACCGGCGACGAAATTCGGAATCACACAGGAAGGTCCGAAAACCTTTGCGGCATCCAGAATCCTGTCGATCCACAATTGACGGCCTATGTATTGATTTTTCCCTGGGCACAACAGTTCGAACAACCGTTTGTCCCACACTTCATAATTCGGATGATAAATCCTGATTCCGGCATCCCGGAATTTTATCAAGTCCTCAGTCGGTAGCGCTTGGACAACAATCTTCCCGATCCATTTATGTGGGAATCGCTTCTCGATGGCCTCTGCATACTCAAGGTAAAAATCCGCTTCGGTCTTGCCCCGTAAAGTGGATGTGACGCTCCCGCCGGTCAGTGTATACGCCTGGCTGCGATGATCGGAAGCAGCGATGATTTCCAGTGCGTCAAGAATTTCATCGACAGATTTAACTGTGGTGTAGGGCAGGCCTGCATCTCGTTGCTGGTCGAAGTTGGCGTTGATATCGCAAAAACGGCATTCCTGGTCTCCTCCAATATACTGGCAGCGGCGGAACACTGTCAGATAAATCAAGTAGCCCCACTCGATGCACGGAGCGATCTCTGTAATCGGTTTTCCGCCCGCCAGCGAACGACCGTAATAGGAAGGCTTAGGTGGCAATTTCGCCCGGCACAAGACCTCTCCGTCGAGCTTGATCAAATAACCGCTTTCGTCTTTGTTGAGCTGATAAGGTGAGGTAGGATTGAGCCGCACGGAAACGATGGTGCGCCGGAAATTCTGCGGGCCTCCTATGAGGGCGATTTCCTCCGGTGCTCGAAGGTTTTCGCTTTCGGCCATCTCCCGTATCGGGGTCCGGTCAAATGAAAAAATGAAATAGGATTTTTTCTGATAGTTGTCGGCTTCATTGCTGGCGGATTCCCAAGTGTTGCCCAAGGACACGCCCAGCCGGAGCATATCCTCTTTAACGATCACTTCCGGCGGCAGATCGTCAAACTGCTGGCGACACTGTTCCAGGTATCTCAATCGGTCGGATGACATAAATATCGTTTACTCTTCTACTATTGCGGTTCGGTCTGTTTCAGCCAGCCGATCTTGACTTCGCCGTCTTCCACCAATACTTCGTAGGCACTCACGGAGTGGCCTCCGGCATGGTCAGCCTGTCCGGTTCGAACATCAAATGTCCAGTTATGCCAGGGGCAGCTCACGACAAATCCGCTCAGCTTCCCTTCTCCCAGCGGCCCTCCCATATGCGGGCAAATGTAGTTGATCGCGTAGAAATTACCATCGACATGAAACAGTGCGATTGGTTTGTCACGCACTACAACATGCTTGCCCTTGCCCGGAGGATAATCTTCTACACGTCCAACAGCAATATACTTTGGCAAAAAAGCTCCTGCGGATTTGTCTCGTAAAAATTCCGAAATCGGATAGTACGCCCAATTCTATTGTGCCTTAGGAAAGTTCCCTGTAGCAGGTTTTTTATTGCCTGCCATTTGCAAAGAATGAGCGGCGATTACATAATTAATATCACTGCACTATTCATTGCAATACCAGCTTCGCCGCGCCATATAAGCCCGCATCGCCACCCAACTCCGAAGGAACTATCTTGGTGCTACCCTCGCGGTAAATATATGAGCGTTTCTGAGCTTCATCGAATATGGATGGCGAAAGCAAATCCCAGGCTGCTGCCGCGCCGCCTCCAATAACGTACAGCGGCAAATTGAGGGTGTTGATCAGACTGGCAATGCCAATGCCGAGATATCGCCCAGCGGATTGCAATATCTCTTGGCAAACAGCATCTCCTTGCTTCGCGTATCGGTAAACCAGATCGGAACTGATTTCTTCCGGCGTGGCGGCTAACTGCTTGAGCTTTGTGCTGTGCCCCTGTGCAAAGGCATCGCGGCCCTTCCGTGCGATTGCGCTGGCGGAAGCTTCGGTTTCCAGGCATCCCTGTCCCCCACAGGCGCAGCGGCTTCCGTTTTCAGCAACTACAATGTGTCCCAATTCGCCCGCCATCCCCAGAAATCCATGCCATATTTTTCCATTTAGAATGAGTCCGCCGCCGATGCCCGTGCCGAGAGTCAGCATGCACATGCTATCGTATCCCCGGCCTGCTCCCAGCCAACTCTCACCCAGTGCAGCTACGTTCGCATCATTATCCAGCAATACAGGCATTTTCAAGATCGATTCAATTTCATCCCGCACGGGATAATTGATCCAACCCGGAAGATTCGGCGATTCCCGCAAGACCCCTTTTTCGAGATATAGAATGCCTGGGACCCCAATCCCAATACCTGCCAATTCCCATTCCGACGATGCGTGATCTTTGACTTCCTTAATGCCGTCACATATGTCGCGAATTACCCTTGATGGACCTTCAGCACATCGCGTAGGCAGTGAAATCCTTTTGAGCATTTCACCGGAATCGGTGATGGTGGCGATGCGTAAATTCGTCCCGCCGAGATCCACCGCTATGGCTGCTTGCATCATCGCGAATTCCTTTCATTGGCATTTTTGGCAAGACCCTTGTCCTGCTGGCATCGAGGGCAGAAATGCGTGCCGCGACCGGCTACGATGATTCTGCGAATCTTTGTTCCACAGCTTAAACACGGCTCTCCGGTCCGTTGGTAGACATGGAGGTTGGCTTGGAAGCTGCCTCGTTTCCCCCATCCATCCACATAATCAGAGATTGATGTGCCGCATTTCGCAATGGCTTCACGCAAAGTATTCCGCAGGGCATTGTATAGAGCACGCGCTTGTTGTTGTTTGATGCTGCTTGCGAGCGTCCTGGGGTGAAGCCGTGCGCGAAACAATGATTCGTCGGCATAGATATTACCAATCCCTCGGAGAAACTTCTGATCGAGCAGGAGCGATTTCATCATGGTTTTACGGCGGCCTAAGCGGTCCAGAAAATCTTGAAACGAAATCTCCAAAGGATCGGGACCCAGCGAAAGACTATCTGTTTGCGAGTCGGTCAGCAACTGAAGCTGTCCAAATCGCCGGATGTCGTTGTAATGCAGCCAACGACCCGCTTGATCCAGATCCAGAATCATGTGTGTATGTCGATTGCGGGGTGATGCAGTATCTTCGAATGTCAGTTTTCCCGTCATACCAAGATGGACCGCGAACGAGAACGGGCTTGCTTCCTTGCCTCCCGATTTAAGACGAATCACAATATGCTTGCCATACCTAACTACGTCTTCAATCTTTGCTCCGTGCAGCTTCGCTGCAACTTTATTTGGCGCATCCCTCAATAATCGCCCCGATCTTTTGCGACCGTTTGCAAGCGCTCCGCAAAATTCTGCCTTGAGTATCGTTCGCCCCAAAAGGGTTGGCTTTAATGTTCGGACAACTGTTTCAACTTCGGGCAATTCAGGCATTTGGTTTTTCCTGAACAAGGGAACATCCGTGAACACAGCAATATTTTCGTAGGAGAGTCGAATATTTGTGATGCTTCAGGTCTGGATACGTTATTTAATTCTAGGAATCAAATTACTATCGTTCCGGCAATTAGCGGTGGCATTAACAATGAATGGCTATAATTCAGATTGCCACCAATATGTCCGAGCCTTCGATTTTAACTTCGTAGGTCACGACCTTCACGTTAGCGCTTTTGCCCACCGCGCCGGTTTTCACGTCAAATCGCCAGCCGTGCCAGGGGCACTCTATATTTTCACCGTCCAGAATTCCCTGCCCTAACGGACCGCCGCGGTGCGCGCACTGATTATCCAGTGCAAAACATTTGCCTGCTACATTGCAAATCGCAAGAGTCCGCCCGTTTATCCGGACTTCCTTAACTGAACCTGGTTGCAATTCAGACACGGAGGCTGCTTTTACGAATTCTGTCATTCGTTGACTCCATGTCCTATTGGATATATTAGACGGGATTCGCCGTTTGGGCGATCATGACCTGCTTGCGAAAATCCTCGATCATGGTTTCATCCAAGCGGACATGAGTGGGCCGCTTCGCCAAGGTCATTTGATCGATTTTGTCTTGCAGTTTCAGCAAGGCATAAAAAAGATTTTCCGGTCGCGGCGGGCAACCGGATACATAAACGTCCACGGGCACTATGCGATCGACGCCCTGCAATACAGCATAGGTGTTGAACGGTCCTCCCACGCTGGAGCAAGCTCCCATCGAGATCACCCATTTGGGATCTGGCATCTGGTCATAAACTTTTTTGAGCACTGGGGCCATTTTCAAAGTTACCGTGCCTGCTACAATCATCAGATCGGATTGCCGCGGACTGGGCCGGAAAACCTCTGCCCCAAATCGAGCAATATCAAAGCGTGATGTTGAGCTGGCTATCATCTCAATAGCGCAGCAAGCCAGTCCGAACGTCATGGGCCAAATGGCGGACTTGCGCGCCCAGTTAAAAACGTAATCCACCGTGGTAATGATGAAATTCTTCTCAAACTTGTTCTGAATGCTTTGAATGACCGCCATGATGCTCCCTCAATTGAGGCTTTTTACAGTACCGCCGCCAGCTTGCACATGAACATTTCAACGTAACCAATCATGTAAAGAATGTCAAGAAAACTTGTTAATTTCAAACTACGTGATCCCCAATGCAGCCTTTGTTATTCAGGCTATTGATGCCGCCTCATCATTGGGTTTAATTGTGGGTTTAATTTGAGGCTTCGAAAAGTCAAACTGAATTGTACTTCCTAAAAAACCGATACAGCTAATTCATACGAATAAATTCGTATTTATCAATCGTAGCCGCCACGCCAATGGATTTGTCGCCATTTTTCCGATCAATACGAACCACTCTGCCACGGCAGCGTACCCTGACCGCCTTGCCTTGCGTTATCTCGGGTGGAAGCGTCAGCTCCATTTGTATTTTTGAAGATAACTCTAAATCGTCAGAAAGCACAAGATAGACACCCCGTGCGCTCAAATCTTGGGTGATCGTATCTTCACTGAGGACACTTCCATCCTCTTTTTCAGACTCAATATGAATCGGCAGTGATACGCCGTAGCGCCTGTGCTTTCTTTTCTGTTCCATGACGCTTTGCAATATCACCTCTCGTAATAAATACAGAATACTATATTGTCTCAATACTGAATTCAATTATTAAAATTCCTAATGTGCATGTTCAGTTATCTCGCACCTCTGTTGACGTGTCGGAGTTGTTGACCCTGACCAAAGAAATGACCGCTATTGCCGTCTTTATGCAATCATTTCCGCTCGCGTCTCTGGTGTGTGCTCGGAATCCTCATGTCAGCGCGGTATTTCGCTACTGTCCTCCGGTTTACTGATATCCCCTGATTATTCAGTATGTTAGCTATCTCATCGTCCGTCATGGGATTATTCTTATCTTCCATTTCGATCATTTTCTTTACTTTTCGCTTGAGAATCAGCAGCGGCATCGATCCGCCTTCAGGTCCATCCACTGCTTCCGAAAAGAAATACCTTAACTCATACACCCCTTGCGGAGTATGGGCATACTTGCTGGCGACAGCACGGCTGACCGTCGATGGATGAACTCCAATTTCCTCAGCCACTTCTTTAATCATCATGGGTTTCAAGTAGTCCATGCCGAAATCCAGAAAATCACGCTGGCGTCTGATGATGGACTCGCAAACGCGGATGATGGTTTGCTTTCGTTGCTCGATATTTTTTATTAAGTGCAATGCGGATGTGTAGCGTTCCTTAACATAATTGCGGACTTCCTTCGTTGAGTTTCCATGGTCAAGCATTCGGCTATAAGCAGGATTCAAGCGGAGCTGCGGCAAATCATCTTCACTGACGACAACTGTGTAGCTTTCTCCCGATTTTACAATATAGACATCGGGTTCGATGACCTGTGGCTCTGACTTGTTATAGCGCCGGCCGGGAAACGGATCAAGAGCCTTTAGCACGCGCATGCTCTTGGCCACTTCCTCAACAGTGATTCCTAATCCCTTGGCGATTTCCTTAAACTGTTTTCGCTCCAACTGGTGCAAATAATCGCTCGCGATTTTCCAGGCGGATTTGCCCTCCAGTCCCAGAATCCGCAGCTGAATCAATATGCATTCGCGGAGATCGCGCGCGCCGACGCCGGGAGGATCGCAGTTGTGGACCAGCGCAAGGGCCTCTTGTAAGTTTTCCAGTCCAAAGTCGCTGCTGGCCGCTAATTCTTCCAGGGAATCCGATAAATAACCGTTTTCATCCAGGTTTCCCAGGATCATTTCCACTGCTTCTTGCTGCTTCACCGGCAATTGAGTCAAGGTCAATTGCCAGCTCAGGTGGTCCACAAGATTGACTGGGTTGGAGAGGAAATTTTCGAACGACGGCAGCTCGACAATTTCTGCCGGTGGTGGCCGGTAGCCGGGGTCGAGGTACTCCTCAAAGAATGTGCCGAAATCAATTTCCTCAAACGGATCTGCTTCCCCGGATGCTTCCAGCACCTGCGAATCCGCGGGCGGTGTTTCTCTCTCTAAAATTTCCTTCAATTCTTCTATAGTTGCTGACCCGTCATCCAAAGCATCATCAAGGACCGGATTCTCCATGATTTCCTGCGCAATCATTTCTTTAAGCTCAAGCTTGTTGAGAGCCAGCACTGTGACCATCTGCACAAGGCTTGGCGTCAATATCTGTCGTTGCGAAACTTTTAAATGGAGCCGCTGTTGGATCGAGCTCATTTCTGTAAATGCTCCACTGCAAACGCTTCCCCTAGATACACGCGCTTTACTTCCGGGTCCGTTCCCAATTCATATGGGGTGCCGCTGCGGAAGATTCTGCCGTTATTAATAATATAAGCCCGGTCGGTCACTCGCAATGTTTCCCGGACATTATGATCCGTAATGAGCACGCCGATGCCAGAACTCTTTAGATTAAAGACCAGTTGCTGGATATCCATGACGGCAATTGGATCGATTCCTGAAAACGGTTCGTCCAGCAAGATGAAATGCGGTGAAATGACCAGGGATCTCGCTATTTCCACCCTGCGCCGCTCACCTCCAGAGAGCGAGTGTCCCAGGTTATAGCGAACAGCAGCAAGACCAAACTGCTCGATCAATGCCTCCAAGCGCTCTCTTCTCTCGTTAGAGGGCAATGATAGCGTTTCCAGTATCGCCAACAAATTTTCTTCTACGGAAAGCTTGCGAAAAATGGATGGTTCCTGCGGCAAGTAGCTAATGCCGATGCGTGCTCTTTGATACATCGGCATTCGAGTGATTTCAACCCCGTCCAGCAACACCTTGCCCGAATCCGCCGATACCAAGCCGACAATAATCGAAAAAGTGGTGGTCTTCCCGGCTCCGTTCGGTCCCAGCAATCCCACAACTTCGCCACGGCGAATTTCCAGGCACACATCGTCAACAATCTTTCTGCCTCGGTAAGATTTCGTAAGATCGTTGATTTGCAGCATGTTATTTTGTGATCGGGAACGATTTGCTCAGATCGCCGGATGAAACCCAGCGCGAGCTATTGACAAACCCTCCACGGAACCGTTCTTGCTCTATCGGGGAACCTGCCGGCGGGTTTCTGCTGGAAGTCCAGCCCTTCCATCCACCGCAATGCTATCATTGCCATATTGGTAAGTCAATTTGCTGCCTTGCGTGCTTCCCGATTGGGGATCGTGCACCAGCGCTGGGTCGCCAGCGATCCGGACTGTCCTCTCCTGCGGCAGGATTTCTGCCTCTGTACCAGTCGCTTTCCTTCCCTCCTGATCGATTTGAACTTCGCCTGTAACGACTATGCGGTTGATGATTGATTCTCTGCTCGAATTCCCTTCAATCTTTCCAGTCCACCCGCGGGCGAGGAATATTTGCATATCATTTCCCGTTAGATCAACCGTCGGACTTTTCATTTTCACCTTGCCCCAGTAGTGGGCGTTGCGGTCTTCGGCCCGGTAAAGAAATGTATTGGATCGGATCACTACAGGACCTTTCATGTCCTGCTGCATTCCGGTTTCCTGAGTGATGAGACTATACACATTACCGGCAGCTAGAATTTGTTCCTGCTTTTGATCAATGTCCAGGCGATCCGCTTCTAGCAGATTATCTCCCTGCCACAATCTAGGCCTGCCCGTGTAAGAGGCCTTGCCCGTTGCAGCATGATATTCCAGTTCGCTCGCTACCACATGAACAGCTTGTTGTTCGGATGATTTTGCAGATGCGGTTGGGGAATAAGTCGAAATGACATCGCCAACTGCGGTCAACTTTCCAACGCCTCCCAGCCAGGAAATACTCTTGGCCTCGATGTTTCCAGTCGCGTTCCATACCTTCGCAGCGCCTATTAATTCCGCTCGATTGCCAACTGCGTAGAATTCCGCGCGATCTGCTCTGGCTCGCTTTTCTTTGTCTTGATATTGAAAATTACCCCACTGAATCAATCGGTCAACTCCGCCTGTCGCGGCCGAATATTCCGCGCGGAATTGATCGCTCGTAGACTGTTGAACAGCACTGGGATCATTTCTCTCGCGAGCCTCCAATTGCACTCCGCCAGATCCAAGCATTTGTGATAATTGTCCATCCGGTCCAAAATCAATCTGGAAATTGGCTGCTTGGGCAATCCATTGCTGTTCTGATGGGCTAGCCGGAAGTAGTTCCAATCGGGAGGACGTTCTTGTCAATATCTGATGAATACTTTTCCCCCCACTCCCTAAGTCAATATCAATTTCATTGGCGGAAAGTATTTGACCTCCACTGCCGAATCTGGGAGCCGTTGCCGTAACCTGTTCAATAGATTTTTTGCCTGCTGAATTTCGCAATGTTATTTCAGCCGATCCGGAAGTTTCCAATCGTTGTATGGAACCGTCCAGCTTTGAAAATCTCAAAATCGCGCGCCCCGCCTCTCCCTGCAATGCTGAACTGCCGGTAGACGAATGCCAATTCACGGCATTCTCAGCGAGCAAGGTCCGAATTTTACCCTCCGCATCAAAATCTATTTTTCCATCCTGAGCTTTCATTTCGTAATCCTGCCCGTTTTCCGACGAATTAACCGTTACACCTCCGGTCAATTCAACCGCGCGGGCCTGCTTCTGATGATCGAAATAAATCTGGCTATCGCCAGCGACAAGCCGGTGTGTACCTAGCGATACGTTTACCGGTGCAAATAGTGCTATTTTGTCAGCGCCGGTTTGAATCACTAATTTCCCCGCCTGGAGATGAACAACTCCGCCCTGCGAATTTTCCGGTCCCTCACGCAGCGCAAACCGCACTTCGCTTTGCAGTGCCAGTTGTTGTGTCTGAGGATCATACACAGCGCCATGCGACTCCCCTTCCCCCTGTGGAAGTCGGAATTGCACGAGATTGTCCGTTGAAACCATGCCCGTGCTCTGCTCGAAAAGCAGCCCCGATGTAATCACGGATACTTGCGATGTTTGTTTCTGCTGCGGATCATCCAATGCGTCATCGCTATTCTTATCGGAAGATTCCTGTTCCGGTATGCCAAGTTCCATTTCGACTTTGCCGGAAATCCAAAGCTTGCCAGCCGATGGATCGAATTCGCATTCTTCGCTCCAAAGGCGATCTCGCCGTTTCCCGTCGCGGCCAAAAAGGAGTATGGAAACGCCTTCCAACTTTGCTTTGCCTGATTCCTTGAGATAAGAAACCCGCTTAGCCTCCACCGTGTACAGTGTTTGGTCGCCCAGGCTTTTGGAGAGTGAAAATGATTCGGTTTGTTGATTGACTTCCGGAGAAATCGGTTCGGCCCGTGGTATGGCTGCTGCGCGATTGCGCTTGCTCGTTAAATAGCTTCCTGCAGTGATCGCTAATATCGCGCAGAAGATGACTACAACAGCAACACGCAATCTCGTAATTGTGAAAATCCCAGCCATAATATATTCAAACTCACTATAGGTGTGGCCGGGGCAGGAGTCAATTCCTCTCTCATGCTAGCGATTGCATCAGCAGGCACTGCATCCTCTAGCACAGGCGCATGAGGTGCAGTAACAATTTTAGCGGCAGCAGAGTCCGGTTTTCTTCTTGTGCTAAGATTGTGAAAGTTCGCCATTTCCTTATCACGGGCCTGTAGCTCAGATGGATAGAGCAGCGGTTTCCTAAACCGGAGGTCGGCAGTTCGAATCTGCCCAGGCCCACCATTTTCTTTCAATAAGTTGGCGCTGGATCGACATCGTGCCTCTCCGGTTACTGTGGCGGAATTTGTGGATACCCCGCCCGTTGCTCCTTCATTTGGAAGATTTGCTCTGTGTTAAACCGCTCTAGCTTATCAACTTTAATCTACAGACTGCAATTCACGTTCGCTCTGCAAGCGGCTTCCTCGGCGCTCAGATAGACCCGGTGTCCGTCAGTGGTCAACTGGACGCGGTTAGCAAGCATTGAGCGCCAATGACTTTCCCCGAATTTCAGCTAGCCGCTCATTGCAGCTTGCAGCTTTGGACTCATTTCCCATCGCAGCGTAGAGTTTTGCAAGGTGCGCAAGACGCGTTGCAACCTTCGGATGCTCAGGTCCAAAAAGCTCGCTCACGATCAGCTTTGACTTCAAAAATATCGGCAGGGCCTGCTCAAACCTGCCCTGGTCGGAGTAAAGTTTTCCCAGGTTGTTAAGTGTGCTGGCAACCTCAGGGTTTTGATGACCGAAGCACTTTTCACGGATTTCCAATGCTCGCTTGTAAAGCGGTTCAGCCTGATCGAATTTAGCCTGGGAGTGGTAAATCTTTGCCATTTGCTGGAGCGTCTTGGCAACCTCGGGGTGGTCGTTTCCAAATGCTTGTGCCACCAGATCCCATACATTCTTCGACCCCAAGGCTGCTGTAGCCTCGATCATTTGTGCAGTGCATCGGAAGGATAAGCTTCGTGTTGCAAAAGGTTGCTCCGCTAGGCGGTTCCGGTCCAACCGTTCGACAATCTCCCTCGTCATGCCCATGAGTTGAAAATCATCCAAGTATGGCATATACGAATACAAGCAAGTTTGGGGCCATTACTATCCTTTTTGTTTTCAAGAGAAAGTGGAGATTAAGGCGGTAGCCTCCTGTTTCGAAACTGGATTTGTGTATGAATATGGGACAGGCGCACCGGTTAAGAAATGCGTTTCCCACGCCATGGACAGAAGTCAATCCGCCCCGTGTATAGTTCGGCCTGGCCAGAACATTTAGAGCATTTCTAGTGTTGCCGTATCGCGCACAGGCAGGGCAGGCATTCTTTGGGGCTGGGGGGGGGGCACCCCTCGGAGGACAGGCCTGGAAGCCTGTCTCAAATTTACTGGACGCGCTGCTATACAAATCGGAGAATCGTCCTAGTGGAATCTTGGAAACTGTCCTGCTGCTAGGAATGTAATTCCAAAACCTTCCCTCCCGATTAGAGCAATAGCGGTCTGGAGATCAGTGCAATAAATTGTCGGCCGCCTGCCCTGTTGATTAGCTTCCATGGAGTTTTCCCCGTTTGAAAAAGTAGCCAGATGCCAGATTGTGGGGATTTTACTAAAGGAGGAGTATGAAATGAACCCAAAATGCTTTCTTCCAGGAGGAAGCACGCTCTCTAAAACAACCGCGTTGACTGACTTTGAATGGTTGCGCTTGCGGGCTCGAATGCCCTACAGATCTGCCCTATGGCGTGGCATTGGTTTTTCACTTGATGCAATCAGGACTACGTCTATCGGTGGCGCTATACTAGTCACAGCAAGACGTATTTTAATTAACAAATATAATTGCTAAGATTTCCCTGCTTTTAGCTCCATAATCGCTCCCAGCGGTGTTGCTGGATTTGACGGAGCCGGTTTATTCCCATCTGCCCACCACATGACCAGCAATGCGGAAACGATTGCCGCGGCCACCAATAATAAATTTCTTCCCATATTCGGGTCTCGCTCTGCTTGCTGTGGTGCTTCATGATGGCCAGCTTGATGATCAGAATGCACGATGAGTTCCTCCCAAATTTAATAAATTCATCACTTCATCGGGCAATGACATTGGCACACCCCGGCGAGCGTTGCATATTTTCTCTCTCGCCGGGGCTTAATATTCCAACAGCGCAGAATCACCACTTCAGCTTAAACCAGTGATTCCATTTATTCCGTCAACCAAATGATTATAAAGAACTATTCGTTCGAACCGAACAGCTTTACATCTTCCGGGCCTTCTTTCAACTGCACAGGGCCAGTGCCTTGCACCTGTTTGCGGATTTCCTCCACAATGTCCGGATTGGCCAGCGTTGTCACGTCGCCGACGTCCATGGTGTTCGAGATAGCAGCCAAGACTCGCCGCATGATTTTCCCTGATCGCGTTTTGGGAAGGTCCGAAACGACATGGATCGATTTCGGCCTGGCGATCTTGCCGATCAGAGTTTCAATGACCGAGATGACTTCCTTTTCGACTCTTTGTGGGTCGCTGACCCCAGGTTTCAGGGCCATGTACACCACTGGCATGCGTCCTTTGATTTCGTCCACCACCGGCACAACCGCTGCTTCAGCCACTTCTTTCACCGTCAGGCATGCGGCTTCTAGTTCTTTCGTCCCCAGGCGGTGTCCGGCGACGTTGATGACGTCATCCACGCGCCCCAGGATGCGGAAGTACCCATCCGCCGGCAGCACCGCGCCATCGGCTGCGAAGTATGGCCAGTCACGCCAATCCGTGCTCTTGGGATTCTTGCAATATTTGGTGTAATACTGCCGCGTGAAACGATCGTTGTCTCCCCAGATCGTCTGCATGATTCCCGGCCAGGGATTGCGAATGCAGATGTTTCCTGCTTTCCCTGACCCGGCCTTCAAATCCTTATTCTCCTCGTCGTATATGGCAGGATAGATGCCCAATGCTGGCGGCCCGGCGCTGCCGGCTTTCATCGGGTCCATGCCGGGTTTCGTCGTGCACAGGAAACCGCCTGTTTCCGTTTGCCACCAGGTGTCGACAATCACCGCTTCGCCCTTGCCCACCGACTCGTAATACCACCGCCACGTTTCCGGCTCAATCGGCTCCCCCACTGTGGTCATGTGCTTGAAATGGTAGTTGTACTTTTGCGGTTCGTCCGGTCCGGTTTTGCGCAACATGCGAATCGCGGTTGGCGAGGTGTGGAATATATTCACATCCAACTGTTCGGCGATTCTCCACACACGCCCTGAATCGGGGTAATTCGGTACCCCCTCAAAGATCACGCTGGTGCCGCCCAACGCCAGTGGCCCATAAACAATATACGAATGCCCTGTGATCCAGCCGATGTCGGCCATGCACCAGTAGACGTCTTCGGGATGAATATCCTGATAGTATTTGGAGGTCCCCGTCACGTAGGCAAGGTAGCCGCCTGTGCGGTGCTGGCATCCTTTGGGCTTGCCAGTGGTTCCGCTGGTGTACATCAGGAAGAGCGGCGCTTCCGAATCCAAGGACACGGGCGCCACCTTCTTCCGGAGATGCTTCTTCAGCAGATCATCCATGAAGTAATCGCGGCCTTCGATCATCGGCTTGGCCGACATATACTGCCCGCGATGACGCCGCCACACCAAAATCTTATCGACCTTTTGGCCTTCTTTTTTGGCCATCTCGACCGCTATGTCCGCGCTGGCTTTGTGGTCGATCTTCTTGCCGCCTCGGTAGTAACCATCGGCATAGACCATCACGTGGCTTCCAGAATCCGCCGCCCGCAACCCCGCCGCTTCGCCGCTGAATCCTCCGAACACCACGGAGTGGACCACGCCCAAACGCGCACAGGCCAGCATCGTGATCGGCAACTCCAGAATCATCGGCATGTGGATGGTCACGCGGTCGCCCGTTTTCAATCCGCAATCCTCGCGCAGAACCGCAGCGACCTCATTCACCCGCGTGTATAGCTCCTGGTAGGTGAGCGCGTAAACCGGCTCATCTTCCGGTTCCGGTACAAAAATCAGCGCTGCCTTATTTTTGTATTTCTTCAGGTGCCTGTCCACGCAGTTGTAGCTGACATTGAGTTTGCCGCCCACAAACCATTTCCAAAACTGCGGGTTGCTCGTGTCCAGAGTGGTGTGCCAATACTCATCCCAATCCAGCATGTCCGCGTATTCCCGGTAGCATTCCGGGAAATTCTTCTCTGAAAACCTCTCCAAAACAGCAGGGTCCGTCAGATTTGCTTGCCCAATAAATTTAGCCGGAGGATATACGTATTCTTCTTCCCTCCAATGTACGGCGATGTGCGCCTCGTTTTCTGCTCCTGCCTTTGCTGCCTGTTTTGGATCAGCCATATTTACCCCTCCTTGTTAATTTCGCCTGTGCGATCTTTTTTATTTTTATGCTAGGAAGGCTTCCGCTCGCTCACCCAAGCATTTAGCGGACGCTGTCTTTCCTTGCCAAAATTGATTGCTGGTATTAGTCGTTGGCCAGCTCATCTGTACTTAGATGCCGTTTTTTCGCTGCCGATAGTTTGACGCGGTAATCTTTCACAAACCTATCTAATTACTAAATATTGCCCCCGAATGCAACTGAATTTCTTGATTTGATGGATTGTAAATCGTGCGCTTCTCAGTGGATTAGGGCCGGCAAATCGGCGAAGTCCGCTGGCGGTTTGTGAATTCCGGCGAAATGCCCACGGGATCAATCAATGTTTCAATACTTCTTTGCTGATATATTGCTTCATCAAGGTTTGATAAGGCACATTCAGAGCATGAGCCTGTTCCTTCAGGCGAGCCAGAATGTAATTGGGCATTCTCAAGGAAATCGAGGTTGAAGTAGGTTTCAGATTCGGAAATGCTACCGGCCTGAAATCCTTCGGCTCAAAATATTCCGACAAATCAACCTGAGACCAGAACTCGCGCTCCTGATCTTCATTCCTGAATTTGCGCAGCTTAAGTTTCTTCTTCATACAAGGGCCTTTCTTTCCTGTTCAGGTCGCGGGCGGAGATCGTCCTGATCTGCCGGTTGCGAATGGTAAAAACTACAAACAATAGCCTCCGTCGCTTCGTTTGCCCGATCAAGATGTAACGGTCTTCCTTGCCGGAATGGAATTTGTCCTCCAGCAGCTTCTTTTGAGGATCAAAAAATACTTCTTCAACTTCTTGTGCGGTAACGCCATGCTTCTCAAGATTCTTTCGTTCATTGCCCTGATCCCAGAAAAAGGCCGCCGGTTCCGGCAAAGTAATCATGGTTCCATTGTATATACTAAACTCCACACCATCAAGCCATTTCTCAACTCCGCAAGCTGCGGCTTGAGCCTCGGCGCACCGTGTGCCCAGGCACAGTTGCGTGGTGGATGCCCGGCTCGAATCGCTTCGCCGGAACCGGTGGCTTCTCTTCCTGCCGTGTCTGCCTGCTCTCCAAAGTTATAAACGATGGAAACCGGTCCCGCCTGTCCCCGGTTTTTGAAAAGAACGAAGCGGGAGCCGCTGGCGATTACGGATTATTCATAATGGGTCCACATGCGCAGCACTTTTACGATGCGGGGCGTTTTGAGAACCTGGTAAACCAAGCGGTGTTGAATATTGATCCGGCGGGAGTAGGCGCCTTGAAGATCGCCGACGAGCTTTTCAAAAGGCGGTGGGGTCTGGAACGGATTGGAGGCCAGAATTTCCAGAATCGCTTCTGCCTGAGGTCTCAGGCGGGACTCAGCGATCCGCTTGGCGTCCTTCCGCGCTTGCGTCGTAAAAACGAGCCGCCACCCCCTCACCAGCCGGGTTCCTTCTTGCACTTTTCGACGGGCGTTTTCAGGCCTCGCCGGATCGACTCGCGCATCCCAGGTATGGAGAGCAGGTAGAGCGTCTCCTGGATGGCGTTCCAGTCCTGCTCGCCGATCAACACAGCGTTGGAGCGCGGACCGCTGATCAGCACCGTTTCATGGGAAGCGGCCGTCTCGTCAAGCAGTCGGTAGAGCTTCTGCCGCGCTTCGCTGGCATTCATGGTGTTCATGTTCCAAGCGTACGCTCTTCCGTACGTGAAAGCAAGATAGTTTTTCCGTTCCAGACTTTCAAAATGTATTTGCGATTTCATACTACTTGACCGGCAACAGGCGCATGCTATGCTGTCGCTTATAATCAATTGTCAAAACCGTGCCTAAAAAACTTTCACCATCAACCGAATCCGTTGTGCCCATCGAAATCATCGAGCGGCAAATCTATCTCGTTCGTGGGCAAAAGGTGATGCTGGACGCTGACCTGGCCAGCTTGTACCAGGTCCCGACAAAAGTTTTCAACCAAGCAGTACGTCGCAATCTCAGCCGCTTTCCCCAGGACTTCATGCTCCAACTGAGCAAAGAAGAGACCTCTTCTCTAAGGTCACAAATTGTGACCTTAGAGAAAGGACGCGGGCGCCATCCCAAATACCGTCCGCTGGCTTTTACCGAACAGGGAGTGGCCATGCTGTCCTCGGTGTTGCATAGCGACCGGGCGGCGCAGATGAACATCCTGATCATCCGGGCCTTCATCGCGCTGCGGAATATGCTGGCGACCCACAAGGATTTAGCCCGCAAGATGGAGAGTATTGAACGCCAACAGGCGGAACACGGTGAGCAACTTGCCGCGGTGTACTCCATCGTCAAGCAACTCATCAATCCGCCAGACAAATCCAAAAAGCGCATCGGCTTCGCGCTTGCTGACGAAGAAGTAACTAAGTAAAAGTTTTCCCCAGGAGAATAACGATGGCGAACGTCCTGTCTTTCTCTGGATTTTTGTCCCGGGTCTTAGCAGGTTTACGCGGTGGGTGTCTGTAGGTTCAGGGCGGGAATAAGTAATCGCTAAGTGCTAGTAGGAATATTTTCATCGGTAAGGGAAATCCCATACAACATAGCTAGTCACCGCTAAACAAAATGGGCAACTTCTTATATATGAATCTGTCCATACATTCCCGCATTTAGTGCATCGTAGTCCCATATTCCCCTGTTCCTTATTTGCGCCGAAATACTTTCCGCCTTGAATTGCCTCTTTGCCAACAACATCTCGAACCGTTTTAATAGCTGTTTCAAGGTCAGTGCGGAAAAACTCTTTGCCCTCGACTCTCTGTAACTTAAGTTGTATGTGAACCTTCTCTTCATCTTTCTGAGGTTGCGCACTCTCGAAATAGGCTTCCACGACGAAAGAGATCGGCACGCCCGTAGAAGAACTGAGCTCATTGACACGTTCATCCACAGATCGAGTTGTGGAACCTATCTTCACCATGCCCGTCATGGCTGGATTGCTCAATACATACACAAAACCAGCTATCCCTCGGTGGAAAAAGAGACCGGCTCCACACCCCTTGCAGGGCGGGCTTCCGGTTCTTAGGTCAGAGAGAATTACCAGATTTTCCGCCTTGCATTCTTTACAAAAAATCTTTATCTCAATCATCTAATGTCTCTCGACTGCAATCCGAATCGACCAATTATATGTCCACCAAATAAGGAAAATAAAGCTGCAAATTCGCTGGTATCCCGGGGACAGGCGGGTCGTTTCCAATCCTTTCTAACTTTATAGAGCGGTTAGGTTCAGGCCCGGACTCCTTCGACCGGCTTTACTGGCACGATCCTCGCGACGCGTTCCATCACCTTCTTATTTTGCTCAGCCTTCTTCAGATCGTAGGCTGCCTGCAACCGCATCCAGACTCCCGGCGAGCCGCCAAACAGGCG
>Ga0156170_1071_pt1 | contig 30317 bp, 28 predicted proteins | sample RifCSPlowO2_12_FD_107823 | JGI IMG/M metagenome (GOLD analysis project Ga0156170, IMG submission 107823) | Acidobacteria bacterium RIFCSPLOWO2_12_FULL_54_10
CCGGAAGATGAGAGGGATGGTGGCGCGCTCCCACCAGGCGTGGACCTCCTGGCGGGGCGAGAGGGAGATCCAATCGAGGCCATCGCGCATCGCCTCCGCCAGGACTTCGCGGAGCTTGTCTGGCTCGTGGCGAGTGTCAGCATCGGTGAACAAGAACCAATCGCCGTGCGCGTGGCCGACTGCAAACGCCAGTGCATGATTTTTGCCCACCCAGCCTTCCGGCAGAGGAGGCACAGCGAGGAGCCGCAGTTGCGGATGGGATTCAGCAAGGTCGAGGACAATCCGCGCGGTCGAGTCCTGGGAGCCATCGTCGGCGACGAGGATTTCGATGTCATCCCCCTGTGCGAGAAGAGATTGCAGGCAGGCAGCGATGTTGTGCTCTTCATTGCGCGCAGGGACGATGATGGAAATCCTGAGGGGTTGCGAAAAAGAAGCTTTAGAATTCATCCACTCCCGCCCTTCGATCCGCTATTATATAAGCAGATGCCATGACAGACCGCCAAGAAACAACCGCGAAACTATCATTGCTGGGTTTTGTGACGCTGTTCGTGTTGTTTTTCTCGAAGCCGCCGGGCGAAATGAAGATTCCCGCGCTGGGCGACGTGGTGCCAGCCTTTACGCTGCGGGACGAGCAGGGGCAGGTGGTGGCGCTGTCGGATCTCAAAGGAAAGATTGTGGTGCTGAACTTCTGGGCGACGTGGTGCCCGCCGTGCATCGAAGAGATGCCGTCGCTGAACCGGCTGTCAGAGCTATACGCTGAGAGAGGCGTGGAGGTGGTCGCCGTCAGCGTGGATGAGGATCCCGACGCTTACCGGGAATTCCTGCGAACCAATGAAATTGCCTTCCGCACGCTGCGCGATCCGTCGCGGCGGACCAGCGAACTTTACGGGACTTACAAACTGCCCGAAAGCTACATCATCAGCAAAGATGGTCTGTTGCTGAATAAGATCATCGGCGCAGCCGACTGGACCAGCCAGGAAATGATCTCGTACTTCGACGGCCTGCTGGCCCAGCCGTAAAGCTCGTGACGAAGGAAGCTGGAAAACCGAACAGAAAACCCCCGGAGTTCGATTTGACGACGGTTTTCCGTGGGACTTCAAATCCTGGGTGTGTCGATGCGCGGGGGATCACAGCGATCGGAAACTAGAGCAATTTCATGATTAGTGTAAACTATGTATCTGGCGATTTTCTGAAACGAAACGATGGCACGAGCTTACTCGAACGATTTGAGGCGGAAGCTTCTGGAGGCGCATGAAAAGGGCCAGGGGACGCTGGCAGAGCTGGCCGGGCGATTCAGTGTGAGCCTTGGGGTATGCGAAGAAAATCTCGGCCGCGCTGCGGCGAACCGGGCGCAGGGAACGGAGTGAACAGCGGCACGGGCGGATCAGCCGGGTGACTCCGCTGGTCCAGGAACGGTTGCGTGGGTTGCTGCGGGCGCAGCCGGATCGGACCTTGAGCGAATGGCAGGGGCAGATGCAGGAGCCATGCGGAGTGAAGCTGGGCCTCACGCGGCTGTGGGGGGTGCTAGGGCAGATGGAGCTGCGGCTTAAAAAAAATCGCTCTACGCGCAGGAGCAGGACACGCCGGAAAACCGGCAGCGCCGCGAGGCGTGGCGGGAGACGGTGAAGCGGATCCAACCAGAGCGGCTGGTGTTTGTGGACGAGAGCGGAGCGACTACGGAAATGACGCGGCGGTATGGCCGCGCCCCGCGCGGAGAACGAGTCCGCGAAGCCACCCCGGCGGGACATTGGAGCACACTGACTTTGCTGGGAGCCATGAGTCAGGACGGAATGCAGGCCAGCAGGACAGTGGCATCGGCGACCGACGGCGATGGATTCCTGGCGTATCTGGACCAGGTGCTGTGTCCAGCGCTACGCCCCGGCCCAGTGGTGGTAATGGACAATTTGTCGGCCCACAAGGTCTCGGGGGTGCGGGAGCGGATCGAAGCGGCGGGAGCCCAACTGCTTTATCTGCCGCCCTATTCGCCCGATTTCAATCCCATCGAAAAAGCCTGGTCCAAAATCAAGCAGCACCTTCGACGGGAAAAATCCCGCACCGTAGTCGTCTTGGAGCAGGCCCTCGCGCAGGCGCTTCAGACCATCACGAATCAGAACGCTTCTGCGTGGTTTTCCCACTGCGGATATGGTCTACAGTATTCGTGAAATTGCTCTAATCGCTAGCTAGGGTAGATTTCCCGTTAGTTTCCTAGGCTTCCACTCGCTCACGGGGACCGTCAGCTTTTCCGGCTGTGCCACAGCAGCCGGATTTTTCACTCCATAGATGGCAGGATTCACAGGAATCGGACACACAATAAACAAATAGAAGTCGTCCTTATGTTGTTGTGCTGCCTTCTTTTCATTGTCTTCCAGGTCAATTGGGACTTCTGAGGTCCGGCCCTTAACCTCAATTCGCATCAGCCTGCCGCTGTTAGTTTCAGCCTCGACATCGTAGCCCTGTTTCAGCTTAGCTACCTGCGAGATTCTTTTGCATAATGGCATCAAGTACTCTTCAACGAAGCTCACGGCGAACTCTTCAACGCCGGCATCGGGGGACTCCTTCACACCACCCTTGCGGAAAAACTCTCGCCACCCTTGCAACTGAGCGGGCGAATTGTCGTGAATATACCTCGAGCTTACAAAGTTCAATCCAGCAATGTATTTTTTGTTCAGCTCCCAATTCACCTGCGGAGCATATTCAGACGCGAGCAAGGTTTCCCTCGCAGGGCGTATCTCGCCGTCTTTAGCGAGAACCCACAGTTCGGTTCCGTATGGCAATTCACTGCCCAGGAACTGATGACAGTACTGAGTGTACTTTACCAGTTCATCCGCCGATAATTTCGATGCTCCTGTGACTATCTTTGGAAGAATCCCCTCAAGGCACACTTTCCTGGCGTTCAGTGGTTGAAGGCCTGTATATCCTGTCAGGAAGCCTTTCAGTTTCTCTCGTTCTGTGTCCGAGGCACAGCCGGAGAGCAATTCCGGGTGCAGCATTGGACGGCTCTGCGCGAGCTCCTGAGCAAATCCCAAAATCACCGGGTCGCTCGAACTTTCGTCCATGAAAGACACTTTTCCTCCCGGAAGTAGATTGCCGTCCGCAGTGAGGACCATTTCTTTGGTGTGATGACCGACCCTTGTTTTCGACACCGTCTTTCGGTACTTCTCTTCCTTAAACTCAGGAAATAAATCTAGCCATAAGTATAGCTTCTGAAACCAAGCAGCCGCGTCCTGCAACTTTGCCTTGCTGAGTAAGAATTCCTTGTTCTTCAGCAAGTCGTCCCGGTTTACCTCTCGAATCCGAATCTCGCCATTCAGAACTGCAGGATGTACAAGATGCAATCCGACCTCGCCACCCAGGACGCTTGCAATTTCCTCCTTTTCCAGCACACCCATGTCTGTCAATGCTTTCGCAGCGGCATCGGGTTCTGTCAAGCGCACCACCTCACTGGGCTTGGCCCACCCGCCTGATTCAGTTGGAACCGAGGCGTGTCCTTCGAGATACTCTGCAAGAGGCCGAAGGAGTTTGGGAAGAAAGAGCTGCGTGTAAGCGTCACTGCTGGAGAAGTCCGTTGCGAACACAGGCAAGTACTGAAACTTCCATCTATCGTCGGCTTTGAACGTTTCAATCGCCGCCCGGCAGAGTTTCTCTATTTCTTCGACAAGCCAGTGGTTCCACTGCACCTCGCAGTTGATTGCATCCCGGCCTGGCTGTACAAGGAAGTCGGCTTGAATGGGAAACTTTGCGCCGCTGCTCGCCTCTCCAAGTGGCAGGAACGAGTAAACGCCCCCATACATTGCACCGGCTTCGGAAGAACATAGATTCCTTCCGGTATCTAGCGAGAAAGCAACGGCAATTTCTCTTTCCTGCACGTTTGCTCGGTATTCGTGGGTCAAGTCGTCCTCTTGAACATACTGAGGGACCTTAACTGTTGCCCGGAAGAATTTGAAGCGCTGTGTTTCCCCATCACGTCGAAGCGTAGTGATCCCCTGCTCGTCTTCACCGAGATTTTCAAGTGTCCACTTTTCCCCGCTCACTTCATCTTCAATGTCAATTCTCTTCAACCAGCGCAAGAACAGGTAGAGCCGGGTACCAAGGTTCTTAACACCCTCCTGTAAATGCGCATAGAAGGACTCTTTTTCAAGCGGAATAATGAAAGTGGTCTTGTCCAACTCAACTGGTTCGGGGGGAGAATCCACCCAAACCGGCAAGACACGCCAGAGAGAATCTGCGGGATTTGGCCAGTGGGACTTATCAAACCTGAACTGAAAACCGTTGGAATAAATCTGAGGGCAGCTTGTTACTTTGAAGACGGATTTGAAGCCGATGCCCAAGTATCCAAGCGTGCCCTGCTCAGGCCGCTTCGAGGATTGAATCCCACAAATGGAGCGCACGTTTGTCTCATTGAACGGGCTACCATTGTGAACAATTTTGAGCCTCTGGCGGTTGAGCATAATCTGGAAGACGCCGCGAGTGGACAAGCCCTGGCCAGCATCTTCCGCATTCTGTATGAACTCAAGGATAAAGCCGGTGCTCCGGGTAAAAACAACCTGAGAAATCAGACGCAGGGCATTCTGATAGCTTTGGGCAATCCAAGTGCCTTGGGCTGAATTCAATTCCTTGGCGATGTCCTCAATAATCTTTTTCTGAGCGTGCATGGCATCCTCCAGATCCTTGCCCAACAGGAATCTTACCACTTGCGGAGATAACCGCGAATACCATCGGAGCCGCGACCGTCAGGGAGCGTCCCAAAAGCCTGGGTAGGCTGTCGAACGCTTTGGGCCGCTTGCTCACGAGCGCGCGGCTACTACAGCGCCAGTTTGCGAAGGCGCAGGGCGTTGGAGATGACGGAGACGGAGCTGAAGGTCATGGCGGCGCTGGCGAAGATGGGGCTCAATAGCAGGCCGAAGAAGGGATAGAGGACGCCAGCGGCGATGGGCACGCCGAGCGAGTTGTAGACGAAAGCGAAGAACAGGTTCTGGCGGATGTTGCGCATGGTGGCGCGGCTGAGGCGGCGGGCGCGGGCGATGCCGCGCAGGTCGCCTTTGACCAGCGTGATTCCGGCGCTCTCCATGGCGACATCCGTGCCGGTGCCCATAGCGATGCCTACCTGGGCTTGCGCTAGCGCAGGAGCGTCATTGATGCCGTCGCCCGCCATAGCGACGACGCGGCCTTCCGCCTGGAGGCTCTTGACCGCTTCTGCTTTCTGGTTCGGGAGCACTTCGGCACGGATTTCGTCGATGCCCAAACGCCGGGCCACGGCTTCCGCCGTGGTGCGGGTGTCGCCGGTGAGCATGACAATGCGAAGACCCTCGCGGTGCAGCATCTGGATGGCTTCGGGCGTGGAAGCTTTCACCGGGTCGGCGACGCCGAGCATGCCGGCGAGTTGGTTGTTGACGGCGAGGAAAATGACCGTTTGGCCCTCCTTGCGAAGTTCCTCGGCGCGCGGGAGCAAAGGAGCAAGGTCAACGCCATGCTCCGAGAAAATCTTGTCGTTGCCGAGCAGGAGAGATTGTCCGCCGACGGAGCCGGTGATGCCCTTTCCGGTGATGGAGTGGAAATTGTCGACTGGCTGTAATAGGAGGGTTTTCTTCTGCGCGCCGTTGACGATGGCGCTGGCCAGGGGATGCTCGCTGGATCGTTCGAGCGAAGCGGCTAATGCCAGAATCTCCGATTCCGTGCGGCCCTTCAAAGCCACTATAGAAACCAGGCGCGGCTTGCCTTCGGTGAGCGTGCCGGTCTTGTCGACGATCAGGGTATCCACTTTTTCCAGAATTTCCAGGGCCTCCGCATTCTTGATGAGCACGCCGGCCATGGCTCCGCGGCCCGTGGCAACCATGATGGACATGGGCGTGGCCAGGCCCAGCGCGCAAGGGCAGGCGATGATGAGCACAGCGACAGCGTTGACCAGACCATAAGCCATGCGCGGCTCCGGCCCGAATAGACTCCAAAGAATAAAAGTGAGCACAGCCACGGCCACCACTACGGGGACGAAGTAAGAAGCGACGACATCGGCCAGGCGCTGGATGGGAGCGCGGCTGCGTTGCGCTTCGCTGACCATGCGGACGATCTGCGCCAGCAGGGAGTCCTGGCCAACGTGCTCGGCGCGCATCAGAAAGCTGCCTGTGCCGTTCACCGTGCCGCCCACGACGCGGCTGCCGGAAGTCTTCTCGACAGGAATCGGCTCGCCGGTGATCATGGATTCGTCCACGGAACTCGCGCCCTCAAGCACTACGCCGTCGACAGGAACTTTTTCACCCGGCCGCACGCGGAGGCGGTCGCCCAAGTGAACGCGCTCGAGGGGAAGGTCTTCGTCAGTGCCGTCGTCTTTCAGTAGGCGTGCGGTTTTAGGAGCCAGGCCAAGCAAGGCACGGATGGCGCTGCTGGTGCGGCTGCGAGCGCGGATTTCGAGCACTTGGCCCAGCAGGACGAGAGCGGTGATGACTGCGGCGGCTTCAAAGTACACGGCCACTTCCCCTGCATGACCGCGAAAAGCTGGCGGGAAGATTCCTGGAGCCAGGGCGGCGACCACACTGTAAAGATACGCGGTGCCGACACCGATGGCGATGAGCGTGAACATGTTCAAGCTACGGTTGACGATGGAAGCCCATCCGCGCTGGAAGAACGGCCATCCGGCCCACAGGACCACGGGAGTGGCCAGCGCCATGTGAATCCAGTTCATCCACTGCATCGAAATCTGATGCGCGAAATTCAGCCAGGGGATATGTTCCGACATGACCAGAAAAAGCAGAGGGGCAGTGAGCGCCACGCTGATCCAGAAGCGGCGGCTCATGTCGGTCAGCTCCGGGTTGTCTTCTTCTTGGAGGGTGATGACACGAGGTTCCAGAGCCATGCCGCAAATGGGACAGGTACCTGGCTCCTGCCGCACAACTTCGGGATGCATCGGGCAGACATACTCAGTGCGAGATGCGGGCAACGAGACCACCGCAGGTTCTAGCGCCATGCCGCATTTCGGGCAAGCGCCTGGCACGGGGCTGGATACTTCCGGGTCCATTGGACAGATGTACTCGGCAGTTGCGCCTGGAGGGAGAGCAACTTCTTCCTTGCGTTCGCCAAGATAATTGTCCGGGTCGGCGCGGAATTTCTCGATGCAGGATGGGTGGCAGAAGTAATAGGTCTGGCCTTTGTGGTCGACAGTGCCGACGGCAGACTCTTCCTCAATGACCATTTTGCAAACCGGGTCGGTTACCATCGCAAGCCTCGCATTTCCGGTGATCTTCTAGCCATAATATAATAGACGCGATTGCAAAGCAGAAGTCGCAAGAGTAACGATTTGGGGTGAAATTAATAACATGACTCGGCAAGCTCCGCAATCTGCGAATGATAAAGTGCTGGAGCTGGAAAAACGTCTTTTGCAGGTTCTGTGCCAGCCGCTGGGGGAAATCGAATGGCAGAGAGAAGTGATCGTACGGCTGGGCAACTACAAGTTCCGTAGCATCCACCATCAAGTGCTTTTTGATTGCCTGAAGAAAATTCCGCGACACCAGCCAGAAATTTTTCAAGAACTATTACTAGAGCGTTTAACGCGAGCCGGATTTCCTGACCTGCCTGACTTGGGTATTAAGCCTTATCTGGAGCCAAATAACATCGGTAAGTCGAAAGCGCTGGCATGGGTGGCGATGCTGGCCGAAGCGAAGTGAGACCGAATCAGCGTAATTTGTAACATCACAGGTTTTGTTAACAAAAATGTGGAATTAAGAAGAAAATTAGGGCCGATCCAGGGTTGCGTTGGGGGGACTGGATGCGGCCCTATCTATTTGCAGACGGAGTGTTGATTTTCAATAGCACCGTCTGCGGAAACCAATGGCGGGTTCTGAGTCGTTCAGTTACCTCATGATTCCGAGTACGCGATTCGATTTCACTGTCAGCTCGTAATCCAGTGGCAAGGAAATTTCCTGAGGCAATTCCAAGGCTCCTTGCAGATCGAGCGGTTCCGGGGGAGTCGTAGAGTCAGCGACGGACTGGCTCTCAATGTTAGCGATCCCTTCATATCCGACCGTCTTGTATTCCTTGCGTTTGGCGCCGGGAACCTGTTCCTTGAGCAGAAGCAGGACACGAACGGAGCGGAAAACGCCGTTTTGAGGGATTTTTCCTACCTGATCGCCCCAATAGGTGAACAGCGGAAAAGCACCGTTTTCAACTTCCGTTGCCAGGATGCTATATTGCGTGTCCAGTTTGGACCCGTCACTGCTAATCTTGGTCACGGCGCGCTCCAGCGTATTTTCATTGAGTCGGTATTCGACGCGTTCTTTTGTGCCATCACTGTTGATGTCGGCATCAAAAACTAGCAGAGATGGTTCAGCAACGAGGAAGGGACTTGGTTCGTCAGCGTTGAGCGTAGAAGACGGTAACACCGCACCTTCCGCAAGATTGTTGACCGGAGTGCTGCCGACCAGTCCGATTTCCTGAACCATGCGATCTACGGCAGACCGGCCTTGCGCGATGATGATCGCCAGGCCTTCTTCCTGCGAAGGGTTATTCCTGCCCCGGTGCAACAGAGAGTTAACGCCCGTGCCCAAAACCGCCAGGATCGGGAGTATTGACAGAAATTCGATAAAAGAGAACCCGCGGTTGGATTTCAAGTTCATTATTCAGCCTCCTAAAACCCTTTAGAAATTGGCACAACTGAGGTTGATGACCGCAAGCTTGCCATTGAGAGTTTTATTTCGCAGTCATAAAGAGCATTCGGAGAACCAAAGTTGGATGCTATTAACCCACTTGTTTTCAATGAGGGGAGTTGTTGGAGCATGATCAAACAGATCGATTTGCTGACACTTCTAATGAATTTAGACGGATATTTGACGATGGACAGAGATTAAGAGGCGGGAGAGCGATGGTGCGGGTAGGTGGTAATATGAGATTTGGTCTTTGACTCTCTGCGGACTGGCGGTGGCTTTCTTGTGGCAGAGAAGATGCCGACAGAACGCTTGCACAGACTGATGCAGTTCTTGACAGGACGGAGTTCTGACCCGTATCATTGAGAATTCGGCCTGAGATCAAGGGCCGCAGAAATGAGTTGAGAGCCTATGCCCAAACGTACATACCAGCCAAATAAGAGGAAACGGGCTAAGTGCCACGGATTCCGGGTGCGCATGGAGACTCCCGGTGGACGGAAAGTGCTCTCTCGCCGCCGCAGCCGGGGACGCCACAAGCTGACGGTTTCCTCTGAGTGACCGGTTGCCGCTTCGCGGCAAAACCACATTGTCAGTTACCGGTAAAACCCTCGGATTTCCTAAAGCCGTGCGCTTGTTGCGCACTGCCGAATTTAAAAAAGTGTATGCGGAGGGGCGGCGATACAGCCTGGATTCGCTGATTGCCTTTGCAAGAAACAATCGGCTAATTCACAGCAGGATCGGCTTTACTTTGCCGCGAGCGCTAGGCAAGGCGGTAGAGAGAAACCGGATGCGGCGCAGGCTGCGTGAAGCGATTCGGCAGCATCTGAAAGACCTGGGACCGGGATGGGACGTGGTGTTTCACCCCAGACGCGCAACCCTAACCGCCGATTTCGGTCGCCTGGAAGAGATCGTGCAAAAATTCTTTTTGTCCTTAGCCCGGCAGTTGCCTCCCAGCGGAACCAACGAACCGACGAAGTCTCAACGATGAAAACTTTCATACTGGCGCTGATTGGATTCTACCGGCAAGCGATTTCTCCCACCATTCCCTCGGCGTGCAAGTTTTACCCAACCTGCTCGGAATACGCAGCGGAAGCGATCGAGCGGTATGGCGTGCTACAGGGGCTGAAGCGAGCAGCCAAACGATTGCTGCGATGCCGCCCATTCCACCCGGGCGGATATGATCCCGTGGGTTGAAGCCCCATTCTATTGAAACCGAATCTGAGTGATTGATGGCAAAGAAAGAGCTTTCCACTGAAGTCCGCGTATTGCTGGCGTTTGCAATCTCCTTTGTGATATTGATCGCTTCGCAAAGGTTATTGGTAAAACCATCTCCGCCGGCTCAAGAAACAGCCAGCGAGCCGGTGCCCGCCGCTGAAGTTGCCGCAGAAAAACCTGGCGAAATTACTCCAACTCCCGATCTGCCTACCGAACCCGTGCAAGGAATTTCCGAGCAGGAAATTACCGTGGAGGGGGATCTTTACAAGGTGACGTTCAGCACGCAGGGCGCGGTAGTGAAGAACTGGGAACTGCGGGCTTACAAAGATGTGGCAGGCAATCCGCTGGAGCTGGTCAATCCAGAAGCCGCAGCGCAGCACGGGTTCCCATTGTCGTTGTGGGTGGCCGAGGAGCCGCTCCGCCGGGAGATCAATAGCGGCATCTACGTGGCGTCCGCCGAGGGGCATCTGACCGCGCCGGTTACGCTTACCTTTGATTACAGCAGCGGCGGGACGGTTGTCCGCAAGCAGTTTTCGTTTACACCGGACAGTTATGTTGCGGAAGTGAAAACGGAGGTTGTCCGCAACGGGCAGTTGTTGTCGCATGGACTTGCCTGGCCGGCGGAGTTTGGGGATGAACACGACATCGTGCAACAAAATCTTCAAGCATCTGTTTTTTACCGGGGACCGGAAAAAGTAGAGCATCTCAAGCCTGACAGTGAAGAAGGATCGCAAGCTGAGGCCAGCGGCAATTTTCCGTTTGCGGGCATTGAAGACCGTTTTTTCACTGCGACGGTTTTGGCGGCAGAAGGCGGTCTGCGCGTAACAGCCTACCGGCAAATTTTACAATTGCCCGAGGAAAAGACCCGGCCATCCATAGGCGTTGTCGTCGGCAGCGGCAATTCCACCAAAAACGACCTGCGGTTATTTGTGGGTCCCAAAGCGTTGGACGTGCTGGCAGCGGTAGACAGGCGGCTGCCGGAGGTGGTGGATTATGGCTGGTTCGCTTTTGTGGCCAAGCCAATGTTTCTGGCGTTGCGGTGGATTCATGACCATGCCGTGAGCAACTATGGCTGGGCGATCATTTTGCTGACCATCGCTATCAACTTTCTATTGTTCCCTCTCAAAATCAAGAGCCTGCGGTCCACCATGAAGATGCAAAAGATCCAGCCGCTGATCAAAGCCATTCAGGAAAAATACAAGCATCTGAAAATCAGCGATCCCCGCCGCCAGGAAATGACCAAGGAAACCATGGACCTGTACAAGAAGCATGGGGTGAATCCTATGGGCGGATGCCTGCCCGTGCTTTTGCAGATGCCCTTTCTGTTCGGGTTCTACAAGGTTTTGGTGGTGAGCATCGAAATGCGCGGCGCACACTGGCTGTGGTGGATCAGCGACCTTTCCGCGCCGGAAAATCTGCCGGTGAAAATACTGCCGCTGCTGATGTGCGGCACGCAATTCGCATTGCAAAAAATGAGTCCCATGCCCATGCCCGACCCGCGGCAGCAGAAGATCATGCTGATGATGCCGTTTATGTTTCTGTTCTTTTTCTGGAGCCTGTCGAGTGGTTTGGTGCTTTACTGGCTGACGGGAAACCTGGTGGGCATCGTGCAGCAGGTCTATATCAACCGCACGGAGATGAAGCATCTGATCGAAGAACGGCAAAAGGCCAAATCAGGAAAGAAAAAAACAGCCCAAGCGAAGGACTGACATGGCAGAACAGAATTTAGAAGATTTCAAAAGCGAGCTGGAGCCGGTTTTAAAAGAACTCTTGCAGAAAGCGCGGCTGAACGTGAATTTCCGCGTGGAGCGAGCGCAAGGGCAGGAATTTATTTCCGGGGTTCCTCAAATCATCGTAAATTTCTCTGGCCAGGACGAGGATATTCTGCTGGCACGAAATGGCGAGGTGCTGGAAGCGATTGAGCATCTTTGCGGAGAAATTTTGCACATGGGCGCGGAGGAGCGGAGCCAGATCGCCTTCGATTGTCACGGGTATAAAGAAAGCCGCTTGCAAGAGCTGCGCTTGACCGCAGCGACGGCCGCCGAACAGGTGACGCGAACCGGCCAGCCGTTGGAGCTGAATGCCATGAACTCCCGCGAACGGCGAATCATCCATGTGGCGCTGCAAGGCAACACGGCAGTGAGGACAGAGAGCGCAGGATTCGGTCCCGCCCGTAAAATTGTCGTGTATCCAGCAATGACGAAATAGCAATAATTCCCAATCAGCAGGCATGTTGCCTGCTTCCATTCCATGCAGACAGATGACACGATTGTTGCCCTCGCGACGCCTTCCGGCAGAGGCGGGATCGGGGTGGTGCGATTGTCGGGGCAATTGGCGATTGAGATTGCCCAAAAAGTGCTGCGCAGAAGCGCTTCCAATGCGCTTTCCACTGCAGACGATCATCAAGAAAATCACATTGAAATGACGCCCTGGCGGGTCCACTATGCGGAGCTTTGCGATGAACAAGGCGGAGTGGTGGATCAGGTGCTGGCGACCAGCTTCCGCAAACCGCACTCCTACACAGCCGAAGACGTAGTCGAGATCAGTTGCCACGGCTCTCCGGTGGTGCTGCAATTTCTTGTGGGGCAGTGCCTAAAGGCCGGAGCGCGCCTGGCCGAGCCGGGAGAATTCACGCTGCGGGCGTTTCTGAATGGCAGGATCGACTTGACGCAGGCGGAAGCGATCCGCGATCTGATTGACGCGCAGACGCTCTATCAGGCGAAAGTAGCCGCGCAGCAAATGGCAGGGGCGGTGTCGCATCGGATTGCTCCGCTTAAACAGCAGCTTGTGGAATTGATCTCGCTGCTTGAGGCCGGCATCGACTTCGCCGACGATGATGTGCCGGTGCTGCCAGCGGAGGAGATCGGGAGCCGGCTGAAATCCATCCAGCAGGGGTTAGAAATTCTCCGTGAGAGCTACCGAACGGGAAAAATCATTCACCAGGGATTGATTCTGGCAATCGTTGGGCGCCCGAACGTGGGCAAATCCAGTCTGTTTAATAGCCTTTTAGGGCAAGATCGGGCCATTGTGACGGCTGCGCCAGGGACCACGCGGGATTTAGTCTCCGAAACCATCGAGTTGAGCGGCATCCCGTTGCGCTTTGTGGATACTGCGGGCATCCGAGAGGCTTTTGATGAAGCGGAGTCGATAGGCATCCTGAAATCCTATGAAGCGGCTGCCGACAGCGACCTGGCGTTGGTTGTATTGGATGCCACTGAGCCGCTGCGAAATGAAGATGGTGACCTGCTGGAGCAGCTTGCAGGGCTGGGGAAACTCCTGGTCGTGGTCAACAAGTGCGACCTTCCCATGCGCTGCGCCGAGAAGCAATGGAAACGAGAAATCCACGATGTTTTAAGCAGAGCGCTAGATGGCCAAATGAACGATCTCGGAGAAACCGCAGTTGTTTTTGTCTCGGCCAAAAATGGAGCAGGAATCGACGAGTTGCGGCAGGCGATCCTAAGAATCGCTCTGCCAGCCTTATCCACCGACCGGGAATCTCAATATCTGACCAACGTGCGGCAGGAAGGGCTGCTAGGAGAATCACTGGCAACATTCGCGGCCGCTCACGAGAGCCTGTTGCAAAAAGTCCCGCATGAAATGCTGCTGCTGGACCTGTACAAAGCGCTTCGTCCGCTGGACGCTATTACCGGCGCGACCACGGTGGAAGATATCTTGAACAACATTTTTTCTAGGTTTTGCGTGGGCAAATAGCTAGTTTGCGGCGAAATATTCAGTTGGAAATCCGTTGTTTTTGCGGGATAATTCCCCCAATTCCTTTCCGGAGGTGGGTATGCAAGGGAAAATCGTGGGCATTTTTGCGTTCCTGGTACTGACTGGCTGTTCGCGGACTGCGCAAGACGTACTGAACGATACCGCCGCCAGCATGGGAGCTGGCCAGCTACAAACGATCCGGTATTCGGGAAACGGATTTTCGTTTGCGATTGGTCAAAGCTTCCATCCGCAAGAGCCCTGGCCCAAATTCAACACCACCAGTTACACCAGGACTTTGAACTATGAAACTGCCTCGCTACGGGAAGAGACCGTGCAGACGCAATTTGAAATCCCACCGCGCGGCGGTGGACGGCAGCCCATCGTGGGAGAACGCCGCCAGGTGTCTATGGTGAGCGGGAACTACGCCTGGAGTGTTGCGGGAGAGGAGGCCGTTCCAGCGCCGGGAGTGGCGGAAGAGAGAGGCTTGGAGATCTGGCTCACCCCGCATGGAGTGATCAAAGCTGCCTTGCAGAATAACGCGGTCTTGGAACCCTCGTCGGGCGGGAATACCACGGTGGTCTCCTTCCAGGTCGGCGGGAAGTTTCCCGTGAAGGCTACCATCAACGCGCAGAACCTGGTCGAGAAGGTGGAGACAAAGATTGCCAATCCCGTCTTGGGAGACATGGCGGTGGAAATTAGTTATTCCGATTACCAGGACCATCAAGGTGTAAAGTTTCCGGCGCGAATTGTTCAGCGAACGGGCGAGCATCCCTCGCTCGAAATTACCGTCAGTAGCGTGGAGGCGAACCCGGGGCTGGAGGTGGAGATTCCAGAGAATGTGCGCACGGCCCGGATTGCGCCGGTGCGGGTCGAATCGCAAGAAATAGCCAACGGTGTGTGGTTTGTGGCCGGCGGCTCGCATCACAGCGTAGCGGTGGAATTCCAGGACCACGTGGTCATCGTGGAAGGTCCGCAGAATGAGGAACGGTCTGAGGCAGTAATTGCGGAGGTGAAAAACAGAATCCCCGGCAAACCGATCCGTTACGTAGTAAATACGCACCACCACTTTGATCATTCCGGGGGGCTGCGCACCTACGTGGCTGAGGGCGCAACCATCGTAACGCACGAGATCAACCAGCCGTTTTATGATCAGACTTTCCGGGCAACGCACACCCTGCGTTCCGACAAGCTCTCCCAATCTCTGGTGCCGCCAAAGTTCCAGACAGTCGCCGACAAACATGTCTTGAGCGATAGTACCCGGACCTTGGAAATTCATCTGATGCAGGGCAGCGGGCATAACGGAGGCATCCTGATGGCCTACCTGCCCACGGAACGGCTGCTGATCGAAGCGGACGCCTTCAGCCCCAACCAGCCAGGCCTTCCCCCTCCGGCGGAGGTTGATCTGCTGGCCATCAATCTTCTGGAGAACATCGAGCGATTGGGCCTCCGAGTTGACCGCATTCTTCCGATTCATGGCCAGGTAGCCCCGATGGCGGATTTGCGGAGAGCGGCGCGGAAAAGTTCCTGAACGGTATTGAAATCGGCAAGTAGTTCGCCTGGATTGTATCCTGGGGGAAGCGATTCGGCATGGAATTCCCTTTGACAGGGTGAACCGCCTCCGCTATATTGAGGGCGGACGATCGTTCTAATAGAGCCGCAGGCTGGCTGAAGTTGTAAATCCAGCCGAAGATTCACATCAGGAAGTGGAAAGACGCAGGCCCAGTTTATGAACCTTCCCAATGCGCTGACCATAGCACGTCTGTTTCTGATACCCCTTTTAATCGTTGTTCTTCTGACGCGCATTCCCCACTCAGACATTATTGCGGTCGCTATTTTCCTGGCGGCTTCCTTCACGGACTGGGCAGACGGCTACGTGGCCCGCAGGCGAGGGCAGATCACCACGCTGGGGACTTGGCTCGATCCTGTAGCGGATAAGCTGCTGGTGACCTCCGTTTTTATTGCCTTAGTGGAGATGAAGCTGGCTCCCGCCTGGATGGTAGTGATTCTGGTGGGTCGGGAACTCGGCGTGACCGGGTTGCGCAATATCGCGCTGGCGAAAGGTTTGGCGATTCACGTCTCGGAATGGGGCAAGGCCAAAATGGCCACGCAGGTGGTCGCCATCACCTGTTTAATCCTGGGGACGAGATTTAGTTTTCTGGGGAAATTGGGTATTCCTGCGTTGTGGTTAGCCGTTATTCTAGCGTTGATTTCGGCTGCCCAATATTGCAGGCAGTTTTGGTTCAATTCCGGAGCGGTCCAAAAAGAAGTTCCCTACCCTCAGCCGATCCTGCAAATAACAAAACAGCCGGAGGGCGATGTTTCCTCTCACCGCTGAAGATAAAAAAAATCTATTGCACTTTGCGCGCCTGAGCTTGGAGTGCGCCGTTACTAAGAAGGTGATGGATATTGCTGCGGAAATGGCGGATTCGTTGCGGCAGCCTGCGGGAGCGTTTGTTACGTTATGGAAAAACGGGGACTTGAGAGGTTGCGTAGGGCATGTCTTGGCGGATCAGCCGCTGTATAAGTCGGTGAAAGAATCGGCCAAGGCAGCGGCGCTTTACGACAGCCGGTTTCATCCCGTTCAGCCATCAGAGCTTCCCGATCTGGCGTTGGAAATTTCAGTATTGTCAGCGCTTCAGGAGATTCCGCCAGACCAGATAGAAGTTGGAGTGCATGGCATTATGATTACCAGGGGGCGGGTTCGCGGATTGCTTCTGCCGCAGGTTGCCGCGGAGCATCGCTGGTCAAGAGAAACTTTCCTGGCGGAAACTTGCCACAAGGCTGGACTGCCGGCAGATGCCTGGCAGCGGGGAGCGAGAATCGAAGTATTCACTTCAGAAGTTTTTGATGACCAGGCAGAAGAAAATAATCGATAAACATCTGTCTCAACGATTATTCTAATTCCACTGAGTCGCCCGTAAAAACTTCACTCCGGCTGAACGTGATAATGCCTGTAGAAGTTCCAGGGCGCACCGAAAGAATCTGAATCTCTCCAATTACATTGCGCGGCAGTGAAGCCAGCTCTGCTTCCGTCAAGCGGTGGCCTACGGAAACTCCGCCCATTCCTTCGGTCATGTAATCTTTATTAAGCTCGGCAAGCGGATCGTTGCTATTGGCTGGGTCACGGAAGATTCGAAGATAGTTGCCAGCTTGAACCCCTTGTGCTTCTCCCAGCGTCAGGTAAACGATCTCTCCTTCACCGAGGGCGTGTTTGAATTCCCTGGAGGCCACAATCAATCCGTTCGCTTTTCCGGAAGGAGGAGCAAAATCAGCGACGGCACGCGGCGTTTTGTAAGCGCTCGCGGTGCGTGTTTCAAAGGGGATGGCGATATCTCCGGCATGGATGGGGTCGCAAGCCATTTCGACGCGGGCCGCTGCGCTGCGCTCGTGCACGATCTCAACGCGGATTCTGCCCACTTCGGCATACTGCGTTCCAAGCTTTGCGATCATATCGTTCTGGCCGGGGAAGAATTCCGTTTCATTAACATCCTTGACCGGGCGAACCAGCAAGTATTGCGTCCCGGGCGATGAAATGGCCTGTCGTCCCTGGTTTAGATAAACCGTGTCGCCCGTGCCGTATTCATGCTTGAACCCATCCGTTTCACCGGGCAGGATCCTCATGCTCGAAGCTACTGGCTGAGCGGAGTAGAATCCTGCGCAATAAAGATCGGAAGCAGTGGGAGCCTCCCCCGGTCTCTGGGCATTCGCCAAACCGGAGAACACCACTAGACCCAGAATTAGACCAGCGGAAATCGTAAGCTGCTTCATGATCCACCCCCCTTGCGGCACTGTGCGAAGATAACCCAGTCAACCCTATCAAACAGACCAAAACTCTGTCAATGGCATTGGAGTGCAGCGTACCGGATGAGGCACACGCATCCTGGCGTCCTCGATATACAAGTAGTTCCTTATAACAAACCTCATTCTCCTCTTGCGCAGCAATCTTTCTTGACCGCCAGGGGGTCAGAAAGCATCATACAAGGAGAGAAAGATAGGTGTTTTTGCGCCGGGCAACAGCTATCCATAGACCTGGATTTACAGGAAGTGAATTACGCGTTTAGAAAGAGAGGGTTGGGAGATGAAAGCGAATTATATTTTAACAGGATTGCTGCTGATGAGCGGCGCTGCCGGAATGGCATTTGCCGATGTATTAATGCTCAAAGACGGACAAGCCATCACCGGCACCTTCCGTGGAGGCGATCAAGCCTCCGTGAATTTTGAAGTCAACGGACAGATGCGGAAGTATCAGCTTAGGGAGGTGAATAGCCTCACCTTCACGGGCGCTCCAGCGGCAACGACCGCAGCCGCGCCTGCCTACGGCACGGGGCGCGGTACTACGCCATCCACTGCTCCTCCTGCTGCTACCGCCACTGCGCCAGCGCCAAGCTCAACGGCAATCGCGGCTCGAGCCAGTTCGGCCAAACCCGCTCCAGCGCCGAAGCAGACCGTAACCATCCCGGCCGGGACGGAGATGGTTGTCCGCATGATTGATGCCGTGGATTCATCAGTCCATGAAATGGGCCAGACGTTCCGCGCCAGCCTGGATGAACCGCTGGTGGTGAACGGGCAGACGATTGCCTCTCGCGGGGCAATGGCCACCGCTAAACTGACGGACGTAGAACAGTCTGGTCGAATGACCGGGCGGTCGGAGCTGACGTTGGTGTTATTGGATATTCAGATTGATGGGCGGAAATACGACATTACAACCGGAGCGGTTTCTGAGGCTGGCGCATCCAGGGGAACCCAGACGGCCAAGAGGGTCGGCGGGCTGGCTGCGGTTGGCGCTGTGATCGGAGCCATCGCTGGAGGGGGGAGCGGCGCTGCCAAGGGAGCGGCTGCTGGAGCAGGCGCTGGCGCTGCCGTTCAGGTTCTGACGGGCGGCGAAAAGGTGCAAATTCCCGCAGAATCGCGTCTAGTGTTCGCGCTCCAAAATCCTTTGACCATGTAAGATCAGGAAAACCTGCTCGGAAGTATCGGAGAAATCGGGTAAGGAGATTCTCCCCGGAGAAGCAAACCGGCGAGGATCTCCGCCGTGACCGGCGCCAGCAAAATCCCGTTGCGGAAATGCCCCAGCCCCAGGAAATATCCTTTAATTTCTGTAGGACCCACCAGAGGTAAACCGTCCGAGGAAGCAGGGCGCAATCCAGCCCATAGGTCGGAAACTACACTTCCAGCAAGTGCAGGACACGTTTCCTGAGCGGCTACCAGCAGCCGCGTCAGCGGGCCTGCACGCGGCGACTTGTCAAATCCGGCCTCTTCCATCGTGCTGCCGACAATAACCTTGCCGCCCCGGCGCGGAACAAGATAGCATCGGTGGCTGCGGATGACATGGCGCAACGGCTCTTCGGAATTTTCTAAAACCAGAATATGGCCTTTCACGGGACGGATCGGCGGCGGCGGAAGCCCGGCAACGCTGATCTGCGCCGCCCAAGCGCCGGATGTGTTGACCACTTGCGGCGCGGAAAATATTTCCCCATTGGCGATCACACGAATTTCAGCTTTGCCATTTGGTTTGATCTCCGTCACATTTTTCCCCAGCAGAAAGGTAACTCCTCGCTGGCGGCAGCTTTGAACCAAAGCTTGCATGAGCGCTCGATTGTCGATTTTATGATCCCCCGGAAGAAAAAAACCGCCTCCAAAAGCATTCAACTGCGGTTCCCTGCTGCGCAATTCGCTTTGGGACAACTCCTGAATTGTTAATCCTTGGCTGCGCTGCCAGTCGATGGAAGGCAGCAGCGCTTGCCGGTCATTCTCATTGGCATAGAGCAGCAAAGCGCCTTCCGTGCGGTATTGCGGATCGATTCCCGTTTCTGAATAGAGATCGGCGGCTAAAGGGCCATAGAGTTCCAGGCTGGCGCGGCAGAGCGGGAACAGCGGACTGTTTTTTTCCGCTTCGGCAGAAGGACTCAGCATTCCAGCGGCAGCCGAAGATGCCTCCCCTCCCGGAGCGCCCCGTTCGATGACTCCAACCTTGACGCCTTCGCGGGCTAGAGATCGGGCCAGCGTGCAGCCGATGATGCCCCCTCCGACGATCAGAACGTCATACGATGCCATAACCTCTCATTATAGCCCCGCAGGGTAAGCAACAGGATTCCAACCCTTGCTTCTTTTACCAAGCAAGCCAAGTGTTCTGCGCTAAACCAGCACAGTCCATTTAATCTGCAAAGCATACAGTCTGGGGAGCGTTGCTTTTAGAGGGAGGAGTTTCTCCTCTCCGAAAAGGGACAGCAAAAACCTGCGCGATAAGGATCGGGAATGCATCGGGGCATTATCATTCCGCATAAGAGTTTACGACACTCTATTTTTCACTGGAACGGCTTGCTTGCGGGAACGGCAGTGGCCGCTTGCTTGGATATTTTCCTTTTTGCAAAAGGCGAAAGCCTGCTGGCATTTCATTCCAGAGTCACGGAATTTTTTCTGCTTGTGGCCGAAGTGCCTTGGGAAGCTGGCAGAACGGCGACGATTCTTCCGGGCGTCGATGTCGGGCTGCTGCGCACCGGGTTTCTGCAATACGAGCCGGATTCCATTTATCCGTGGTTCAGCTTCGCAATCACCTGCGCCATCGCACTCGTTGGCTATTATCGCTGGCCTGCGCTGGTCCGGCCGCTGCTGTTTCTGGTTCCATTCAGCCTCGGGACATCGATCCTGTATTCCCAACTCGTTTCCGTGAATGGACCGTACACGGCGGAATATTTTGGCGCCTTGTGGTATCACGGAGAAACCTACTTGTGGCTGCTGCTGCCGTGGATACTCGCCATTGGAATTTTCCCCCTGTGTGTTCCCTGGACTCTGAAGTTCGGCTCGCTTGCATTGCTGCTGGCGTATTCCTTTCTTTGGTCCTGCATTCGTCTGGCTACAGCACTGGCGACTTTTTATTACCTCGGCTCGCTGTGGATGCCGCTGTTTTATTTTCTGTTCGGATTTTTTGCCGATTTCCTCTACATCATAGCCCTCTATTCAGTAACGGCGGACAGAGCGGCTGTCTGGATGAGATCGCGAAGTGAAGTGTGGGAGTGATCATTTGGTCAGCGAAAATAATTGCTCTGATGGTTCTGTTGATTCTGGGAGCCTATGCCGTGCGCCATATTGTTATTGCGCTGCGACGTCTGTTTGGTCCGCGGCGCATGAACTATATGGACTTGGCTGGTTACCATCAGCCACGCCTGTCGGTGCTGCTCCCGATGCACAATGAGGAGGCGGTGGCCCCGGACGTTCTTGAAGCGCTTGCCGAATCAAACTACCCGCGGGAGAAAGGCTTGCTGGAAGTCATCCCCATCAACGACCATTCGACGGACAGGACCGGAAAAATACTGGATGAATACGCTCGCCGTTATTCATGGATTCGGCCCATCCACCGGATGAATGGAGTTCGCGGCAAAGCCGCCGCCTTGCAATTGGCAACGGGAGTGGCAAAGGGAGAAATCATCATCGTATTCGACGCCGACTACATTCCCGGCAAGTCGCTGCTGCACTTTCTGGCCGCTCCGTTTGCGGACCCCGGCGTCGGCGCGGTGATGGGCCGCGTGATCCCGTGCAATGTGGGAAACTCGCTGCTTACCCGTTTGCTGGACCTGGAGCGCGCCGGAGGATACCAGATCGGCCAGCAGGCTCGGCATGACATGGGCATGATTGTGCAATTCGGTGGCACCGTTGGTGGCGTGCGCAGAGCGGCCCTGGACGCCGTCGGTGGCTGGAATCCAGGTTCGCTGACCGAGGATACCGATCTCACGCTGCGCCTGGTATGCCAGGGGTGGCAAGTGGTTTACATCAATCGCGCCGAGTGTTATGAGGAAGTGCCGGAAACCTGGGAAGCCCGCAGGAGGCAGATTGAGCGCTGGGCCATCGGCCACACGGATTGCATGCACCGCTATCTGGGATCATTGTTGCGCACGCCCCATCTGGGCTGGCTGGGCAAACTGGATGGCTTGTTCCTCCTGTGCTCCTATTGGACCGCTCCTCTCATACTGGCGGGCTGGCTGGCCAGCGCCATTTTGTTTTTCAGCGGCGAGAGCTACCTGCTGCCTTTGAGCGTTTTTTTCCTGGCCAGCACTTCCTTCAACACCTTTGGGAATCTTGGTTCGTTCCTGGAGATCGGTTCGAGCGGCATTCTGGATGCCGTGGAAAAAAGGCTTCTTCTGCTGCCGCTGAATCTGCTGAATTTCATGTTCAGTACGACGACTATCATTGCCGCCCTCGGTAAATACTACTGGCGGCGCGCGCAAGGTCTGCCGGCTTGGGAGAAAACACAGCGGTTCCGGCACATCGATCAGGGCTCAGCGGAAGCCGGAGCGCCCGTCAAGCGCGGTCTGGAAAGTGTTCGAGCCAAGGCGGCCGCGAGTGGTTCGGACCGAGATTAGAGATTCCGGTACGGGAGGCAAACGGTGCTTGGATATTTTCTTCTGCTTTTGATCTTCGGAACGTTTCTGTTTCTAAGTTTGAGCCTTGGACTACGGGAATGGTTATATCCCAAGAGTGTGAATCCATTGCCCGTGGACGTGGATTTTGTGCGCCTGGAAAACTACTTTGGAACGGCATTTCGCGCAAAACTGCGGGAATGGCTGGGAGGTTCGCTGATGAATCTGCCTCTCGGCGCGGTCCACACCCCTCGGGGCGAGACCATACGAGTAGTGCCCAATGGATCGTTTGCAATAGCCAGCGAAAACGCGTGCGACGAGATCATCTGCTCAGGGGGAAATTTGGAAATATCGCGCTCAGATTGCAATTTCACAAGGGAAATCTATAGCCAGGGAAATTTCGTGGCGCAACATGGAGTCCAGGCGCGAGCCATCGCTGCGGATGGTTATGTGGTGCTGGGCAAGGGCAGCGCCATATTGCGCTGGGTGGACGCCAAAGGAAGAATCCTGCTGCAACAGGGGACCACGATCGGAAGCCGCGTCAGTTCATTGCAGTCAGTTGAAATCGAGCCTGGGGTTCGCGTCGCTTCACTTTTTGCGCCGCTGATTTTTACCTCCGATTTTGCTTCCGCCGCGACCAATCGCAATGATAGCCGGTCATTTGAATCTGCCACGAACGATGGCATGGTTTATAAAGAGTGCGCTACGAAGCCGAATTTTCTATTGGGCGTCAGCAAGGCAAGATTTTTAGCGGGTCGTTGGTTTGTGCCCGGGGATTTGGTCCTGCCTGCCGGTACGATGGTCGAAAAACCTCTGGTCGTTCGCGGCATTCTGCGGTCGGGTGACGCTTGCTGCTTTGCCGGAGATATCCGTGCGGCAAAAATCGTATTGGGTACCCGCAACCAGGTTCATGGAAACGTCGCTTCCGGCGGCGCAATCGATGCAGGGGAATTTACGTGCATTGACCGGAACATATCGGCGGATCAGGACGTCATGCTGCGAAACGGCGTCAGCGTAGGAAGCTCCAATCTGCTTGCTTCCGTCAGCGCCGGGAAAAGCCTGTTGCTGCAATCCTCAGTCACGGTCTGCGGAAAACTGGTGGCGAACAAAGGCGTAATTACACAATGAGCCGTGTTCCAAAATCTTGCAGGTTGGCAACACGACTGATAGCTTGCGCAATCGCGTTGATGCTGGCGATGCCACAAATCGCCACGAGTCAAAGCGACCCGCTTGCCGCAACGGTGCAGTCCCCTACAGTGCCTCCAGTGATTTCTCCAGAACCTCCCAATCACCGCTTTCACTTGGAATATGGCGGCTTCGAAAACCAAGTCAGCAACGGATTTGGGGTTTGGTGGGGCGAAGAAATGCGGACTTCCTTTCGCTTGTCAGACAAAGTGCTACTTTCCGGAGAGTTTCTTTCGCAGTCGCGCCCGGGCGAATCCGAGCAGCTTTACGGCGCGGGGGCGCAGATTAATTGGCGAGACTGGTTCTATACGAATACTACCTTGAATTGGGGCGGCGCCAATGACCCAGCCGCGTTCTTTCCCAGATTCCGTTACGACCTGACGGCCAACCTGAAACTGCCCCAGCTTCCTGGCGTCATTCTGACCGGCGGCCTGACTAATCTTTACTTCGGCGCTCCCTACAGCGGACGCACATTCCGTGCCGGGGCGATTTACTATCGCAACCAGTGGGTGTTTCAGGGTTACGTCAACCGCAATCTATCGCGTCCCGGTGACAAAATTTCCCATTCCGTTTCGGGAGCCGTGCAGAAGGGCAAGGAGGGCAGTTACTGGCTGGGAATCTCAGCGGGCGGAGGGAGGGAGGCTTGGCAAACTCTGGCGCTCACCCCGCAGGATGCCGAGCTCTTGAGCTACAGCGGCAGCGTTTTTGTTCGTAAATGGCTCGCTCCCCAATATGGCATTGTGCTTTCCTACGACTACGCCGTGCGGCGCTCCGCGTATCGCATTCATGGATTGCAAGCCAGGTTTTTCCTGGATTTCTGAACCGGCAGGCGTCAGCAAGCCTCAAAATGCTGTGTCGATCTCTGCGTTCTGAAATGCCTGGTACTCCAGAACAAAGTTTTCCACGCTCTCTAGGTAGACCATCGGGAAATCAGCTTGCAAACGGACGCCCTGGATCATTTCCGCCGCTTCTTGAGGGCCGTGACCCAATACACGCAGGACAGCCAGCAGCATCATCGGGCTGCGGTGGATTCCCGCTGCGCAGTGGAACAGCACTTTGGAGTTTGCGTCCTGCAAAGCCTGTAATGTAAACCGCACGCCATGCCAGAAAAATGCGGCGGGTTTGGGGAGGAGGTCATCGATGCATGCGTTCCATAGGATCGACACTTCGGTATTCCCGCGAATGGCGTGGTCGTCAAACTCCTCTTGCAGATTCACGATATGCGTGATGCCGGTTGCCGCAACTTCTCGCATGACGTCGCTGGTCCAGATCGCTCCGCCGACCGCCAATTGTCGAGTTACATAATGCAAGTCGGGCATAGGATCGCCTCAATACGATGAGCTATCAGCGGGATGAAATAATAAAGACCGGCTCGTGTGCTGCGAACCGGTCTTGGCGTCGGATTTCATTCTGCCGCAAAGCTGTTACTGCTGGGCAGTTGATGCGTGGAAAGAGTCGCGATTATTTTCGCTTCCGCGAGGTCCGGGCTTTTTTTGCCGGGCGCTTGGCCTTTTTCTTGGCAACAACTTTCCTTGCCGTTTTCTTGGCTGGTTTGGCCGCGGCTTTTGCCTTGCGCTTTGCTTTTTTGGCCACCGGTTTGGCTGCTACTCTGGTGCTGCGCACCGCTTTCTTGGCAGCCGGCTTGGCTGCGGTTTTCTTGACAGCTTTTTTCTTCGCTGCGGGCTTTGCTTTCTTGACTGCCTTTTTCGCAGCTTTCTTGGGAGCCTTCTTCGGTGCCTTCATCGTTGCTTTCCGCGCCTTCGGCTTGCTGGCTTTTTTCTTGCTCACCGGAGCTGCGGCAGCAGGTGCCGCAGGAGCCGCAGCGGGAGTAACTACCGCAGGCTGGCTGGGGGCAGCAGGCTGGCTCGTCATGGGCACCTCGTGCTTGATCGGGATTTCCCCATGCACTTCTTCCTCGTCGAGGTCCATCTCCATGCTCTCTTCGAAATCGTCCTGGTATAAACTCTCCAAGTCGTTCGTTTCGTCTTCGTCGTCCATGGACATTCGCAGTTTCGAATCAAATTCCATTGCTATTCTCCTGGAACGGCAGTGCCGTTCAAAATTACCGGCGACGGGTTTTCCCCCGGCCAGATCGAACCGTTGGTTTCTTCCGCAAACGTGCTCAAGCTGCGGTTGTATCGCATCCTTTGCAACGTGTCAAGACGATTTGCAATTCCTGGTAGACTTGTTTTTCACTTTGCGAGCCGGACCCAATAGGAGACAGGCTGTGTAACTGGTTGCAATGAGACTGATTACAGCATCAATAACAGTGATTCTAAACGGAGTTTAACGTCGTGGCGCGACAAGCGATTGAATATATCCGCAAGCTGCGGGGTGGAGCGCAGTCCCACTTGATGCGCTGCGATGATGGTGCCTACTACGTCGTAAAGTTCCGCAACAACCCGCAAGGTTTGCGCATCTTAACCAACGAAATGCTGGCCGGCCGGCTGGCGCTTGCTTTGGGTTTGCCTGTTCCCACTCCCGAAGTTGTGGAAGTCGATGACTGGCTGGTGCAGCACACTCCAGAACTTCTCATCGATTCCGGATCGGCTCGCCAGCGATGCGCCAGCGGCTTTCAGTTCGGCTCCCGGTTTCCCTGCGACCCGCTCCTTACTCCCGTCTATGATTTTCTCCCCGACGCGCTGCTGGGCAGTGTTTTGAACCGCAGTGCGTTTCTGGGCATGTTGGTTTTCGACAAGTGGGCTTGCAATTGTGATGCGCGGCAGGCGATTTTTTATCGCTCTCAAGAAGGTCCAACCCCAGCCTTCACGGCCATGATGATTGACCATGGCTTTTGTTTCAACGCTGCGGACTGGACTTTCCCGGATGCCCCCGCCAGAGGGTTATATGCCCGCATGAGCGTCTATGAGGCTGTGACGGGGTTGGAATCCTTCGAGCCGTATCTCACTCGGCTGGAGCATTTGGACGAAGACGCGCTCGAAGATGCCGCCTCAGCGGTGCCTCCGCAATGGTATGACGGCCAAGTGGAGGAACTGCGCACTCTGCTGGCTACTTTGGCGAAGCGCCGCTCTGCGGTGCGGTCCTTGCTTATGGAGTCGCGAAATTCTTCCAAGCGTCCGTTTTTGAACTGGCCGCTTTGAATGGGCTTTTTTGATCTGGAATGTTGCAGGAGGGGATCATGCACAAATGTGAGTATTTTCTTCTTCAGTATGCGCCGTCGGCCTTGCGGGAGACGGCGGTGCCCATCGGCATTTTCTTGTTCGATGAAGCCGGAAAGCTGATCCGCCACCAGATCACCGACGATTGGCGCGCCGTCCGCTGCCTGGACCCCAGAGCGGACATGGACTATCTGGCCGGTTTATCCGCGCACTTCCTCCAACTGGCACAGGAATGCGCCGCCGATGGCCAGGGAGATGCCTTCTACCGCCAACTGCATTTGCTCGAAGAAGAATCATCGGGCGGTATTCGCATTGCTCAGCCCAGAGGTGTGCTCACGCTCCACCCCGAATCGGAATTCGATCAACTCTACCGGCAATACCTTGAACGTCCCCACATGTCAGTTGCAAAATCATCTCCTCGTGAGGGCAGCCGGTCTTGGGTTCATGGCTTGCTTACCGAGGCTTTGCAGAGGCACTCGCTGTGGGATCGGTTCGATAAGCAGGTTTCGGTTTCTGAATTCACCGCGCCCGGCGACCATTTCCATGTCGATTTCGCCTATCGTCCCAATGGCGTCAGGAAGTATATTCACGCTCTTTCGCTCGACCGCGATTGGAACCAAGCAAAGCTTTTGAGTTATACCTTTTGGAGGATTCGGCAAAAAGCGGAGGCTTCCATGACAGCGGTTGTGGCCGAGGCGGACTGGGGTTCGCCTTCGACAAATAGCGTTTCCAAAATATTATCCGAAGCGCAGATCGCCATCCAGCCGCTGGCTGGTATGGACCCCTGGCTCGAAGGCATTGGCCGGGAGTTCAGATTGGTTTAGATAAATTCTAGACCGCCTGGAACAATTCGTTTTGTTACCCTCTGTCAGGGCGAGTATAGTTGCGTTTGATTCGCTGCAAGGAAGCTGATGAAGATATTGAATACGATGTTGGTCTGGCAATGGCCTTGGGGCGGCCTGGAGTTCCTGGAAATCTTGATCCTGGCCTTCGTCATCTACCAGATTCTGGTGATGGTCAAGGCTGCCGGCGCGACTCCTCTGATCCTGTGGATCATGGCCCTGGCTGGCCTCTATTACACTTCGCAATGGACCGGCTTCGAGGAAGTGCATTGGCTGCTCGGCAACCTGTTTCCTTATCTGGTGTTCGCATTGATCGTGCTCTACCAGGGGGAGATTCGCAGGGGTTTGGCTCGCTTTGGGCGCAACCCATTTGCTTCCCGATACACCGCTTTGCAGGCGCGCCATGTGTTTGAAGATATTCTGCTCGCCGTCAGCCGCTTTTCGGCGCAACGAACCGGCGCATTGATTATCGTGGAGCACGATACCAGTTTGCGAACCTATGCGGAAAGCGGCATCCCGTTGCGGGCCAAACTAACCTACGATTTGCTGGTCACCATCTTCCAGCCGCGCGCCCCGTTGCATGATGGCGCTGTGATCGTTCAAAAAGACCGCATCGCCGCCGCTGCTTGCTTTCTGCCTCTCAGCGTCAACCCCATTTGGGGCACGCAGCTTGGAACGCGGCACCGCGCCGCCGTGGGTATCACGGAAGAAACCGATGCCGTGGCCATTGTCGTTTCCGAGGAGTCCGGCGGCATCTCGCTGGCCGAGCGGGGAGCGATTGAAATCAACATTACCGGGGAACAACTGGCAAAGAGGCTGGGCGAAATCTTCGGCCACCCGCTGCCCGCCTCGCCGGCTTCGGCCTTTGGCTCTTCGTGGGAGTCCACACCATCTGATTCGTCTCAAGACGCTTCTGCCATCCGGGAGAAGCCATGAACTGGATTCAGGAATTATTTACCAAAAATATCGTGCTGAAATTTCTGTCGCTGGTTATCGCTATTGCCATTTGGGGTCTGGCGGGCGGCAACGATCCGGTGATTGAAGCGACTCTTCGCGTGCCCATCGCGTTTCGCAACCTCCCCGCTGGCATGGAATTGATGCCGATGCAGACCGAAGTCCAGATCCGTGTTCGCGGTCCCAGCCGCGCCGTTCGGCAAGCATCGCCCACGGATTTTTCCGTGCAGGCCGATCTCCAATCCATCCAGGGCATCGGCGAACGCTCGTACACTTTTCATCCGGAGCAGATTCAAAGCCCCACTTTCGTCGAGGTCGTCCAGGTCATCCCTGGGCAAGTCCAAATGTTTCTGGATCAAACCGCAACCGCGCAGCTCCCTGTCGAAGCACAGACCACCGGAGACATCGCGCAAGGCTGGATCATCAGCAGCATTCGCGTTCAGCCGCCTCAGGTGACCGTGGCAGGCCCCAGGAGCAGGGTCGGGCAATTAGTGCAGGTCTTTGCCGATCCCGTCGATCTAGCCGGTCTGGAAGGCGAGAAAACGTTTACGACTTCCGTGTATTCGCCTGACCCGCTGGTTCGTCTCGTGGAACCCTTGACGGTGGATGTCGTGGTCTCCGTGAGTAAATCAAATTGAGTATGATGGAAATAGTCGCAATGAAAAAACTGTTCGGCACCGACGGCATTCGCGGCGTCGCTGGAAAACCTCCGCTGGACCCCGCTACGATCTTTGCCACGGGCTTGTGCGTCGGCCGTTATTTTGCCCACCAGTCATCCGGGTCGAAGATTCTAATCGGTGAGGACACCAGGGAATCCAGCCGGTGGATCGCGGAAACCATCGCCGCCGGATGCGTGGCGGCTGGATGCCAGGTGACTTCCGCTGGCGTCATTTCCACCCCCGGCACCGCGTTCCTGACCAAGTCGCGAGGATTCGCCGCCGGGATCATGATTTCGGCTTCCCACAATCCTTATCAGGATAACGGCATTAAAATCTTTTCCTCTTCCGGCTTCAAGCTTTCTGACGCGACGGAGCTGGCTATCGAGCAAGACATTGCGGCGGTTCTTCACGATGCCGCTAAGGTTGCCCCCCAGCGCTGTCCTCTAATGCCGGATGCCAGTCTGTCCGTTCACTACATTCAATTCTTGCAGCACTCCGCCGGGGCCGAATGGAAATTGCCCGGCTGGAAAATCGTCGTCGATTGCGCCAACGGCTCCGCGTCGGCGCTGGCTGGCAAAGCTCTCGCCGGCCACGGCATGAAGCTTCTCCTCACGGCTGACCAGCCGAATGGCGTGAATATCAATTTGCAGTGCGGTTCTTTGCATCTCGACGGTCTGCGCTCCGTGGTGCTCAGGGAGAAAGCGGACCTGGGCATAGCCTTTGATGGCGACGCCGACCGCGCTCTATTCGTGTCCTCCAGCGGCCGCATCGTCGATGGCGATGGCGTCATGCTTGCCGCCAGCCGCTATTTGCGCGCCAAGGGGAAACTGGCGAATGGAATCGTGGTGGGCACGCTCATGTCCAACTTCGGCCTGGAACAAGCCCTTGCCAGAGAAGGATTGCAATTGCTGCGTGCGCCGGTCGGTGACCGTTATGTCCTCGAAGAGATGCAACGCACCGGCGCCAGTCTCGGCGGGGAGCAGTCCGGTCACATTATTTTTCTCGATATCGCTTCCAGCGGCGATGGGCTACTGACCGCGCTTCTCCTGTTGCGAATTCTTTCCGAGAATAATCAATCCCTGGATGATCTGGTGCGGGACTTGGCGGTGCTTCCGCAAGTCATTCGTAACGTCAAAGTGCGGCAAAAGGTTCCCTTGGAAGAGCTGCCTCAGGTCATGGACAAGATTCATCACAGCCAGGAGCAACTGGGCAAGACGGGAAGAATCGTTGTCCGCTATAGCGGCACCGAGCCTCTGCTGCGGGTCATGGTGGAAGCAGCCACCGAAAAGGAAGTCGAAATACATGCCTCGGCTATAGTCCGCGCCATTGAGGAATCCCTCGGCGTGGCCTGATGTCGCTTCGAAACGCGTGCCTGCCGCACGTAGCGCCAGCAGCCTGTCCTGAGCCTGCCGAAGGATCCCGCTGTCCCATGGAGCCGTCAGGCCGGCGGTGCTTCGTCAGGCTGTCCCCTTTTCGCTCATTGCCCGCTTGTCTCAAATATGATACATTCGCAAATGTGAGGCCGATCCTCTTCCATCCGGGCGCGCGCGACGCCATCCGTCGGTTTCCGAAAGAGGTCCGTAGCCGCCTAGACCATTTTTACAGATGGTGTATAGTAATGTCTGGCGATTCTCTGCGAACACAACCG
>Ga0156170_1114_pt3 | contig 30286 bp, 25 predicted proteins | sample RifCSPlowO2_12_FD_107823 | JGI IMG/M metagenome (GOLD analysis project Ga0156170, IMG submission 107823) | Acidobacteria bacterium RIFCSPLOWO2_12_FULL_54_10
TCACCAGCATCGACCTTTTTGCCAACTGCTCGCGGAATTGCGGAAACGGCTGCGGGTAAGCTTCTGGATCTGCGGAAACAAAATGATTGCGCACGACGTCTTTCAGATGATCAAACCAAAACACCGACAGTTGCGTCAGCACTTCTCCTTTGCGCGGGATGCCCGTTCCCAGAACGCAATCGAACGCGGAGATGCGGTCCGTGGCCACCATCACCAGCCGCTCGCCCGCCTGGTAAATATCTCTCACCTTGCCGCGAGATAAAATCTTCACTCCCGGAAAATCCGTCCTTGTGAGTACTGGGGCGTCCATTATATTTTTCATCGGAAATATTCTCCTGGAATGGAGGTGCTCATTCTAGTTCACTCACGGCAGGAGTCAAGAAAAATAATTCGATCCACTCGATAAATTAATTTTCGCTATTTGCTATTGATTTCTTGATGCAGCAATGTGTCTTATTGAAACACGCCGCGTAGAAATTTGAATACGCCTTTGCTTTCTTCCGTCAGCTTGGCCAGTTCTCCATCGTCCAGCCAGACTCCATGGCAGCCCGGGCAGATGTCCACGGCCACGCCTTCCAGCGTTTCTTCATGCAAATCGGCTCCGCATTTGGGGCAGTGCATGTGGTGCAGCTCTTTCCGCCGCTTCTTTTCATCTTCCGCCACGGCTTGCGCCAATTTCTTCTGCTCCAGAATACGGCGGTGTATCTCCTGCTTGGCGAAATACTCATCTTCCTGACCGCTGGGTTTCACGGGCATAGCCTTCCCTCCTTGTGCGTTCTCATTGTACCTGTGACGTGCTTTTCACGTACCGTGTGCGTAGCTGCTTCACAGCCGTCACCACCACGCGCATTTTCTCGATGGATTCTTCCACCGTCCGCGTCTTTAACCCGCAGTCCGGGTCCACCCATACTTGCTCCGGGTCGAGCACTTCCAGCCCCTGCACGATGCGTTTTTTTACGGTATCAATGTCCTCGACGACGTGCGTATGCACATCCACGGCCCCGAAGCTGATGTCTTTGCTGAAGCGGTTCTTTTTCATCAGGTCCAGCATGCTGAGTTCATTATTGGAAAGCTCCAGATCGAAATTGTCCACCGGAATGTCGAGCATTTGCGGATAGATTTTCTGGAAAGCCCCATAGCAAATATGCGTGATGAAGTAGGCGGGCAGCCCTTCGGTTACAATTTCCATGGCCTCCACGACCAGTGGCAGCTCCTCAGGCCGCACGCTCGTCGCCGGTTCGTCCACCTGGATGATCTTGGCCCCCGCTTCGATCAGCGCCTCCACTTCCTTTCGTATCTCCTCGGCAATCGCCAGGCAGGCCGCCCTGCGGTCCACGTAGTGTTCGTTGAACGACCAATCCATGATCGTATACGGTCCGGTCAGCATTCCCTTCATGGGGCGCCGCGTCCGGCTCTGCGCGAACTTCCACCAGCCCACCGTCATCGGCCCGGGCCACTTGACCTCCGACTGAATGATCGGTTTGTGGTAATAGCGGTTCCCATAGGATCGCACCAGGTCGCCCAGCACGAATCCGGGCATCTTCTCGGCAAAATACGCCACCATGTCGCCGCGATACATTTCCCCGTCCACCAGGACGTCCACCCCTATTTCTTCCTGCTTTTCCACCCAAAATATCGTGGCCTTTTCTTCCTCCGCCCGCAGCTCGGCCTCCGTAATTTTTCCTTTGGCGAATTCAGCCCGTGCGCGCATCAACTCCGGCGGCTTTGGAAAGCTGCCCACGGTCGTGGTCGGCAGCAGCGGCAAATCGAATCCCAAATCTTTCAACTTTTTCCTGCTCATAAATTCCCCGTAAACCCTTTCTCTTTTTCAGCAAGCACACTAGCTTGATGTGGATCGTTTCTGCTTGCCCCTAGCCCGGTTTCAGAGTAGGTTCAATCCGCCGCATGTAGCGCCAGCGTCCCGCTGGCCCATTGCGCCGCCATGATGGCGGCGTTTCGTCAGACTGTCCTCTACTCTTACTATGAAACCGCCCTCATCCTTGCCGGTCTTTACGCGACGCGATTTTTAATCGCCACCAGGTGTTTCAGTTTCTGCAACGCGCGGTCCCGGGGCAAATATTCAAGCCCGCTCGAGGGATTCAGGTAACATTCCTCTGCGCTGATGCCCTTCAGCAAACGCTCCAGGCTCTTCGCTACTTGGTCTGCATTTTCCAGCTTGGTATTTCTGCCGTCCAACAATCCCAAACCGAGCGGCTTTTTCGGACGCACGGCAGCGACCTGGTCAATCAGTTTTGTGTTGTAAGTAAAATCCAGTCCAATAATATCGGCAGGAGAGTCCAGCAACGCCGAAAGCACCGGACCGGGATCGCCAAAGTAAACGTACAGAGCCAGCCGCGCCTTCCCTTTCACTTGAGATAATACTTTCAGCGTCTCGTTGAGCAGCGGCAAATCCCCAGCATTCTTCAAGACCACCGGTTCATCAATCTGTATGACGGCTGCTCCCGCTGCCGCCAATTCCTTCACTTCTTGCGCTATGGCCATATTGTAATCGCGCACCAGGCTCCCGAAATCCGACTCGTACCCGGGATGCTCCACTATGGAATGCCTTGCCAGCGTGATCGCGCCGGTCAACACCGGTTTTACGGGCCGCGAGCTGAGCGCCACAGCTTTCTCATAATCTGGCCGCAGCACGGGCTGCTTCCAGCGAATTGGTCCTTTCACCACGGGCTGGCGGAAATATGAGTTCGTATCAAAATAGCGCATCAACCCATTGATCGTAATATTTTCGAGTTTTCCGGCCACATGGGAGATGGGGTCATACCACCGGATCTGGCCGTCAGTTACCATATCCAGGCCGCTGCCGGTTTGCTCTTCAATCGCCGCGCGTGTCATGGCATCTTCCGCTGCCTTTACGTCAGCGTCTGTCTTGGTTCCCTTGTCCCGCTGCGCTATCGCCTGTCGCAGCACTTGAAATTCCGGCCTGCTCCCAATCCGCGGATAGCTTCCGGTATTCGTCGCCATCAATTTCATACGTTCCCTTCCTAGTAAGGATTCAATCTTATCGTGTCGATTCCTTCACAATCCCCTCTGCGGTCATCCTGAGCGCAGCGAATTTAATCCTTCTCCTGCCTCCCTTATCCCCGTGCATCCTTTCACCACGCCAATCCTGCATTTCTCGCGAGGCGACCATCGGGAGCCGAGCGCATTCCCGCCACGCAGTGGCTTCCTTGCTGCCGCAGGCTTGTCCCGAGCGAAGTCGATGGGCCTGCGCGCAATCGCAGATGGAGCACTCCCTTTGCACAACCTTCGCCCAATGTCATGCTCAGCGGCCCGACCCCACACTTCAAAAGCCATATATCAGCTTTTCGGTATCAGAGATTTTCCCACAGGCCACTTCAACGATTTCTAAATCGCCAGCGTGTAGCAATCAATGTGTGTTCTTAAGCAGTTGGTCTTGTGTCCCCAACAACACTGATATGCTTTGGCTCTCTCCTGGCCACTTGACAGGAAGCGTATTACCTTCTCACCAATGTGACGCCCCTTAGTAGATTGACTTGCTATTACGGTAAATGGCGTACCGTTGCCGGTCGTATGGAACACCATGCCCGGATAGGCCAGCACATACGCATAAGCTTGGGCAAATGTTTGGGGATTGGCTATAGCACCGTAGTGCGCTCCGAGATTTGGTTTTTTCATTCCAGTTTCTCTTTTGAGAAGGCGATATTTGGCTAAAGAGATTGGATAACGCTTCACTTACGGAGCTTTCCACAGAACCTTCTTGTCCTTGTCGAACAGCACTACAGATGCGGCAGAGGTCCATCGGGTTTCTCCCGTTCCTGGGTTTACGAGGTCCGTTGTTCCAACCCTTGTTTCAAAGCCGTTCTCGTCAATCAACCCGAGCGTCGCCCCACCATTTAAAGGCATTAGATTAATAGCATTTCGATTTCCGCCATATAAAGAGAGTGCTCCCCCGAATGGACTTGCTACCAGCGATGCAGTTACTTTCCCGCCATCATCGTGAAGGGCGAGACCTGGACCAGCTAGCATCATTCCTAGACTCGCCCGTTTCTTGCCGGAGGAATCTCTTAGGATGAATTCGCTTGCCTCAACTGTCCGATTTGGTGAGGTTTGGCCCATCAGGAACACAGCGCCTAGGAGAAACAAGGCCAATGCTCCTATCTGCTTAAACCTGCAATTTTGCTTTTCTAACTTCTCCAAGCGATTCATCACTGCTGTTAATTCTGATGTTACTGTTTCCATGCGACCCTCCAAGTGTTTTGTTGCCGCGAGTATATCAATCTTCTGGACGATCAAACTACTACATTGCCAAATTTTTTCCGACCAAGTTTTACAGGTCGTAAGACACAATCTTGAGGTGTCAGGGCACGGTTTTAACTGTGCCTCGATGTTCAGCCCCGGAGGGGCGTCAGAATTTAGCCCACGGCGCAAGCCGTGGGTTCACGATGCCTGAATGATTTCTACCTCTCTGCCGAAGGCCGGAGCGCAGCGCAAGCGGAGCGAAGCTATATTTCTCGCGCGGCGACCATCGGGAGCCGAGCGCATTCCCGCCACGGAGTGGCTTCCTTGCTGCCGCAGGCCGGAGCGGAGCCTGAGGCTTTGCGAAGGGCGCAGCGGAGCTAGTCTTTTCGCAGTTTCCTGCCCCCCACTCCCCGCTCTTCACGCAAAAATCTCTTCCGGCAATTCGCAGGTAATAATTCCCTTCTCCTTACCCAGTTGCAGCAGCTTTTCTACTGCCTTGCGGCCTCTTGCCCCAAAATCCAGCGTAAAATCGTTTACATACATGCCCACAAAACGGTCCGCCAAGCCGGTGTCCATGCCACGCGCAAAATCCAAAGCATATCCCATGGCCTTTTCCCTGTGATCCAATGCAAATTGAATGCTTTTCTGTAAAAGCTCCGATATTTCCGCGCGCTCTGCCGCGGAATAAGCCCTGCGAATGCCATTCCCGCCCAATGGCAGCGGCAAATCAAACTCCTTGTTCCACCATTGTCCCAAATCGATCACGCAGTGCAATCCTTGTTGGTCATAGGTCAACTGCCCTTCGTGGATCAGCAGCCCGGCATCCACTTTTCCCTGGCTGACTTCCTCTAATATCTGGTCAAAGGGAACCACCACTTCTTCAAAATCCGGCTCAAATATCTTCATCGCCAGGTATGCGGTGGTCAGCTTTCCAGGCACGGCGATTCGCTTCCCGCGCAACGCCGCCGGGGGCATGGATTTTTTTGCAACCACGACCGGCCCGTAGTTGTCCCCGACGCTGGCGCCGCAGGACATCAGCGCATAGCGATCCGCCACGTATGGGTAGGCATGAATGGATATCGCCGTTACATCCCATACGCCTTCCATCGCCTGCCGGTTCAGGGTTTCGATATCCGACAGATGGTGACGGAAACTGTAGCGGTCCGACTGCACCTGGCCGGTCGCCAGCGCATAAAACATGAAGGCGTCGTCTGAATCCGGGCTGTGCGCCAGGCTGATCTCTTGTTTGGTCATGCTGAAAGCCGCAATCTTCTATTATCATTTGCTCAGCAGAAAATTGCCAATAGTTAAATCGTCGATTCCTGAGCAATAAAAACTGCGCACCGCATCCCTCGGCGAACACACCAGCGGCTCTCCGAATAAATTAAACGAAGTGTTGAATAGCACGGGCAGGCCGGATGCTTTGCCGAAGGCTCCCAGCAAATCCCAGAGCAGCGAATTTGTTTTGCGGCTCACCACATGCACGCGGATGCGCCCCTCTCCGCTGCTCCCTTCTGCTTCCGGTCGCGGTGGCAGCACGTTGGCTGCAAACTTCTCCCGGTATGCAGGTTTGATCTTTCCCAGGGAAGCTAAATATTTAGCCATCGGCCCGTGTGCAAAAAACTCGCCCGCCTTTTCTTCCTGCACGGACACGGCAAAGGGCCGGAATTTTTCCCGGTGCTTTACAAAATCATTCAGATTCTCGTTCACATAGGGTCCGAGCGGCGACGCCAGAATGCTGCGCGCTCCCAGCGCGCGCGGCCCAAACTCCGCGCGGCCTTGGAACCATCCTACGATGCGGTTTTTCTGCAACGCCTCTACTGTTGCTGCCACCAGATCGCCTCGCGTCGGCAAATAGCGGAAATCCAGTTTGCAGTTATCTAAAACTTCTTTGATTTCGTCGCCGGAATACTGCGGTCCAAAATACATGTGCTCTAGCCGCTGGCGGGCAGATAAATTGAGCATCCCATGAGCACAATATAACGCTGCTCCCAGAGCTGTGCCCGCATTGCCTGCGGCGGGCTGCACGAAAATCTCGCGGAACAGCCCGCAAGATTCCAATCGCTCAATTAAAAGAGGGTTTAGCGCCACTCCGCCGGATAACGCCAGCGATTCCACCTTCGTCTGGGCGGCTATCCGCTGGCTAATCTCCAGTACGATCTCCTCCAGCACCAGTTGCATGCTCGCCGCTAGATCAGCCCGCGCTTCTTCTGTAAGCGGTTCGGAAGGCTTCCAACCGGCGTCGTGGAAAAATTTCTCCGAGAACCCTCCTCGCTCCTGCCTGCCTGAAACAAAATAGCTCTGATCCACCGTCAGCAAGGAACTCTCATCACTCCGTATCACCTGCCGCAGCAGCCCGGCGTAGTTCGGCTTTCCCCATGCGCTCAGCCACTGTAGTTTGTGTTCGTCCGCCCCCGCGCCGAATCCCGCCAGCGATGTTACCCGGCTGTAAAGATTCCCCAGCGAGTCGGGATAATAAATATCCTCCAGCGACCGCAGTGAATTCCCTTCCCCAAGCCACAACCCGCCCGTTTTCCAGTCTCCCTTCTCATCCAGTGTTAAAATGCCGGCTTTATCGAAAGGCGATGGATAATAGGCCGCAGCGGCATGGCACAAATGGTGGTCCAGCAATACGATCTTGCTGTTCGGGAATGTCTGCTTCAACCGCTTCGGTATCCAGTGATCCGCAGCGGCTTGTCTGCCTGCATCTCCGTAGAGCGGCCGCGCCGCAGCAACGTAATGAATGTCCTCTGGACGCAGCCCCCCTGCTTGCAAGCAGTACCGGATGGCGCGCCGCGGCAATCCGGCGGAGTGTCGCGCTCGCGCCAGCTTGTCCTCTTCAAAGGACGCCACGATTTCCGTGCCGTTCAATAACGAGGCGGCGCAATCGTGATCGCCGCCGGAGAGGCCTAAAATATTAGGAGCTGCAATTCGAGTCATTGGTGATTATTTTCTGGTTTTACGCAGGGATTACCGAGATTAGCGATCTTCCGCTTTTGCCATGCCGCAACCGGACTGGAAATTTATTTCTTCTGTTTCTCCCAGTCATAGTTGATATCCGGGTCGTTCCAAACAATGCGGCCTTCATCCGCTGGATCGTAAAATCGGTCGGTGGCATACACCAGCAGCCCGGCATCCGGTCCCACTATTTTGTATCCGTGTCCCACGCCCGGAGGGATCAGAATCTGCCAGGGTCTCAGCGGACCCACGTACAACGTGTTGGTTTTTCCGAACGTCGGCGATTTTACCCGCAGGTCATATAAAAATACCTGAAACTGACCCAGCAGCGGCGTCCAAAGGTCCGTCTGGCGGAGGTGGTAGTGGATGGCTTTTACAGTTCCGGCGTAGGAGAGCGCAGCCGACACCTGGAGCGAACCGTTGGAACCGAGAGAACCGAGGGAACCGAAGTCTTTTGTCAGCCCTTGCCCCCACCGGAATATCTCTTCGAAGAACCCCCGGTCATCCGGATGCAACCGCAACGCCATCACCTGAACCCCATCAATCAAGTGCGTCGATTGCGGCGAATCAATGATTTTCCCCAATCCCGGCAGCCCTTTCTTGACTATCCCCAATTCCAGGCCTTCGGCCTTTGCCACCGGTTTCCATTGAATCTTTGCTGCTCTATTCGGCATATTAATTATCTGCAAGATAATCTTTCATCGTATCACAATTGCCATCCAATCTTGCCTCACAGCCATTACTGCCGAAGCACGGTCTATGCACTATTATTTTCACGCTTGAAATGTTTTCCGTTCCATTCTGAAATTGCTTCCCATTGTGGCTCGGAAATCTAAATAATCATTCCCTCAGTTTTTAATCAACATGCATTTAATCATGACGTTGCGCGCCTATTAAAATACAGCCATTTGGACTGCCCCTTGCTTGAAGCACACCGTGGCCATGCCACAGGAGGTGCTTATGAGCTTTGCTGCAACAGGCGTCAAACTTTGTCCCATAGACAGCGGAAATCCAGCCCCTGAAAATCCTGCGCAACGCATGTCGCAAGCGGAGCGGGAACTCCTGCTGCTAGCTCATATGCCTCAGGTGAATCTGATCGCTCAAAAAATGCAAGCGCGAGTTCGCTATATGGTTGAGTTGGCTGATCTCGCCGGTTACGGCATGATCGGATTGCTCAACGCGATTGATCGGTTCGACCCATCGCGAGGTGTGATGCTCAAGACATTCGCTGAACACAAAATCCGGGGGGCAATCTTGGACGGCCTAAGAACCATGGATTGGCTCTCACGCTCAGCTCGCAAGAAAGAGCGGCAAAAACTTGAGTCATTGAATACCTCATCAGGGACAGCCGCAAATGTCTCGATTCTGCCCTCGCCTCATTTCATTTTGCTGGGCGTCGAATTTGATGAGCTGGAACGATTATCACTACATATTGGGCGTTCTAGAAACACTAAAGAATTCGACAACAACCCCGAAAAGTTCTACCAGGATGAAGAGAATAGGAGCGCTGTTCAGGCTGCCCTACAAGAACTGCCATTACGCCATCGCCAAGTTATCCAAATGTATTACGGAGATGATCGCACCATGAAAGAAATCGCTATGACACTACGAGTTCACGAATCACGCATCTCACAGCTTCGAAAAGCGGCTCTCAAAAATCTCCGATCGATTCTTTGCAGTGACAGGAATTCGGCGGATGGAATGAAACAAAGCTATTCAGGCTTGCCCGTCAAACGCCGGACTGTAAGTGCTCAAAGTATTTCGTGACCGTCAGCAAATCTTCTTCCGTATCTACGCCGATTGTATCGTACGGCGTTTCCGCCACATAAATCGGAATACCATACTCAAGGAACCGCAATTGTTCCAACTGTTCTATCTGCTCCAGTGGTCCTGGAGCCAGCGCTTCATAGCGTTCTAATGCATCGCGCGAGTATGCGTATAGACCAAGATGCTTGTAATACTGATTAAATACTGTCGAATTCCGTCGATATGGCAATGTTGCACGGGAAAAATAGAGCGCTTGCCCACGACGATTCGTCACCACTTTCACGACATTTGGATTCGCCGCATCCTTCTCCTCCAGCGGCGTTTTGAGCGTTGAGACCTCAATATCAGCGCGGGTTCGAAACGGCTCGATCAATGATACGAGATGCTCTGACTGAATCATCGGCTCATCACCTTGAATGTTGACAAAGACATCTGCAGAAATCTTGTACATCAGTTCGACGATTCGTTCAGTGCCACTGCGATGAGTCGATGCAGTAAGAAAAACAGGTATGTCATTTTGCAAGCAATATTGCTTGATGACCGCAGAGTCAGTGGCAACACACAAATCGCTCAACAGCTGGCAGGCTGATGCTCTCTCATAAACCCAATGGATCATCGGACGACCACAGATTGGAAGCATTGCCTTGCCGGGCAAGCGTTGGGATTCCATACGTGCGGGGATCACCCCATGCACGCGTAGTTTATGCTGAGAGCTTTCCATGTTCATGATTAAGCAGCTCTCGCTGTCACCACAATCGCCTGCATAGAAGATCGAAACGGGCGATCTCCGCCTATCTCGCCCAGTCCCTTGGCAACCGCTTCGATGATAGAGTCCCGAGACAATCCCCTCTCTTGAATGTCTATACTGATTGGCGTTCCATTTACACATCCAATGGCAAATGACTCGGCAGATTCACTTCGTGCTTCCAACGGTATAAATTCAAGCTTAATTTGATCAAAGCCATTCGATGCCAATAAATTCTGGATCGCTTCCGGGTCGAAAAAGCCAAACGGAACTTTGAAGAAAGCGGGAGGATCTGAGGGGAATAAACTGCCAATCGTATCATGAGCAATACGCGCAAAAGGATTGGCGTTCATGCTATCCCATACATTGAACACTAAGTTACCGCCTTTAGAAAGAACGCGGCGTGCTTCCCGATATGCTGCGGGTTTATCGGGAACAAACATGAAGCCAAATTGACATGCCACTGCTGAAAAGACACTGTCCGGGAACGGCAGCGCTATGGCATCTGCTTGCTGCCAACGAAGTCTTGGCAGCTCGCCGAGTTGTTTCTTGGCTATTTCGAGCATTGCCGGATTCAGATCAGTCGCTGTTAAATCGCATGTTAACGGAAGTGATCTTCGCAGTAACTTGGTAGCAATGCCTGTGCCACAAGCAATCTCCAGAACATGATCTCCGCGGTGAGATTCCAGGCGTCGCGCTAAATCCTTCGCATAAGGCTCAAATATTACAGGCCCAAGGAAGCGATCATAATTCTCAGGGATATTTCCATCAAATCTTGCTGCTGCTTCTGACACAATACCTCCCCAATATTTAGTCAATGTTCATTCTGTCACAACTGCAGTACCGCTTACGCTGACCATAAGCATCCCGCCGGATTGCCCAACCACTTCATAATCGATGTCTATGCCGACTACGGCATTGGCTCCGAGTTCACGCGCTGCCTGCTGTACTTCCTCGAAGGCAATTTCGCGAGCCTTTTTTAATTCCGCTTCATAAGCCGCCGAGCGACCGCCGATGATATCACGGATATTGGCGAATAGATCCTTGAACACATTAGCGCCAAGTATGGCTTCACCCGTCACCACACCGCAGTACTTCGTAATCTTCTTTCCCTCCATACTGGGCGTTGTTGTCAGAATCATTTCGATTCCTCCTGAAGCAGAGATCATAAAGAACTACAAGTCAACTATTCTCATGGAACTGTCAGAGATAACGGCACGACTACGGTTCCCCAATGCAACACCAGTTCGGACTTCTTCCCATCTACTGCTGGGAAATAGAATGCAAGCGTCTCCATATGATCACCTTTGCGTGGAATCGCTGAAACTCGGAGAGCCTCCTGACCAGCCGGGTAGGGAACATGAAAAACCGGATGTGCCTTGCTAAAAATGATGGTCCACCGATCGGGCTGTGGCTCGGCCCACAATGAATAGGTACCAGCCGCTAATTTCGCGCCGTTGATTTCCACATCGGTGGAGATGGCAATATTGGTCGCGTCATCCGCACCAGGGTTCCATACCCTTCCCCATCTGACCAGCGATCCGAAAAGCTCGCGTCCGCGCGCAACTGGCCGGTTATACTCAATCGTTATCTTCGTGCCGGCAATCTGCTGGCTTACCGTACCGTGCTGACTAGGTTTTGGAGCCTGCGCTTTTGCCGGCAGGCACCACAACAGAAGAAGGATTCCGGAAATCACTTTCTTGACAATAAATAGATTCAACGGACACCTCCTGTAATACAACGATTCTATTTGCGGACTACATACCAATTGTTCTGGATGTCATGAGCAAGTTGATTGGTTTGAATCGAGCGAAACCCGGCTTTCTGTAAATACTCCCTTGTTTTTTCTTCTCCCCACATCGCACCCAAACCTTCCCCGCCCTGCGCCAGAGAAACAGTCATACAATGCATTGTGGAAACTGTGTAAAGAAAGGGGCCAATCGGGTGATCCATGTTCTTATGTATATGGCTGGACCCGCGAATATCCTGCATTAAGTAAATTCCATCTCTTTTCAATGCATTGTAAATTCCTTTCAGGACATTGAGCGGCTTAGCTTGATCGTGCACGGCATCGAATGTTGTAATTAGATCGTGCGATTCCAGCTCCGCGATCTCATGAAAATTACTCAAGTCACGCGCAATAAATTCAACATTACTTAACCTTTTGTCTTGGGCATCTCGCCGCGCAATCGCAATAGCCTCGTTGGATAAGTCGATACCCACAAAACGGCTTTTAGGAAAAAGCTCAGCCAGCCTGTTGATGATTCTTCCGCTGCCACAGCCAATGTCCAGCATGAAGATACCCTTGGCAAGCCTGTCTTTCAGGCCCGGTATCAAGGGCAGGACATGCGATTCGAGAGAAGAAAGCACCGACTGCCCGCTGTCTTCGGCCATAACTGCGTGAAATCGCGGGTATTTCTCGTAAGGAACACCGCCGCCTTTCTGGAAACATTCGACGATTTCGTCTTCTACAAACCCCAACAAGCTGATATACTGCGCGAAAATCGCCATATTGTCTGCGGCGGCTGCTCGCGTCAGAGATGAAGCGTGTTCTGGTGGGAGCCAAAATCGTGATCCTGCCGGATCGGTTTCCACGACACCTGCCGTAACCATTGCGCCTAGCCATTCGCGCACATATCGCTCGACCAAACCGGATTTCTTAGCGATATCTGCAATTCCGGCCGATGGCAACCCACGCATGGCATCGAATAAGCCGGTTCGATGACCGATGGAAATCATCAGGCATAGGGCGCCATTGTTCAGCGCTGTTAACATGCGTCCAGAAAACTTATTTGCTTTTTCCGAATCATAAACAATAGTTGGATTGTCGCTCATATTCATCATCTCCCAACTGCACAATTTTGTTACTTGATCACCCTTATCCTTATGAATCCCTCTGCCTGTGATGGAGGAACTAGCTTTTCCCTCATTTTCTGCATTGCATATTGGGGGACTTGGCGTTTCCGGCCCAGATTCCGCTTCTGGCATATTTCGGGAGGGACATCGAAGTAAATGGCTTGGACGTCGCAATTAAGTTTCGCGGCAAGTCGTATATAGGATCGCCTTTCTTTAGGGGTCAGATTCGTGGCGTCTATATAGTGATTCTTTCTCCCTAGTGATAATCGCATTCGCAGGAGGTATCGAAGAGCTTTGAATATTTCCTTCTGGTGATCCTGGTTGTGCGCATCGTCAAGCAGCCACTGTCGAAGCGAGTCGCTCGAAAGAGGTTGAATTCGACGGCGGGCAAAATAGGTGGATTTCCCAGAACCAGGCAAACCAACCGCCAGTATTATTTGCTGCCTGCGATTCTTTACAACGGACATTTATCCCTCCGACAGTTAAGAATATCTATTTCCTGGAATCCTAATCTAAATGAATGATCAGCACTAACGTTTTTATAACAGATAATAGAGAAAATAATCCACAATAACTGCACATCAAAAGTGGCGAAACGGCTCTGTTAATTTAAGTAGTGCAAATGGTTAGTTAAAGGAATCAATGAATCCTATGGGACAATTCAACATGGGCTATAGAGATGGTTAGATCGAAATCGGGATCTAGCCTGTAAACGGTGTAGCGTTCTAGTATGTTTACTGCACGCATTATACAAAGGATTTCTTAAGAAGAGTATGACTCCGCTTACTGAATATGACCTCCATCTGATGGCTGAGGGGACTCACTACCGAAGCTATGAAAAGATGGGGGCACACATCAGCGAGTTTGGCGGAAAAAGAGGCGTGCAATTTCGCGTGTGGGCGCCGAATGCAGAAGAAGTTTCTGTGATCGGAGATTTTAATGCCTGGATGGTGGGAAGAACTTCTATGCAGCAAGCGGGACACTCTGGAATATGGGAATGCTTCGTCCCATCGCTCGATACAGGCGCTCTTTACAAGTACCACATCAAATCTCGCATTCAAGGATACAGTGTAGATAAAGCTGATCCTTTTGGGTTTGCCGCGGAAATTCGTCCTCGTACAGCATCCAAAGTCTGGGACCTTCATAGATACCAATGGAGCGATCAGCAGTGGATGCATGATCGGCAAGTGCGAAATCTGCACACCTCGCCGATGTCTATTTACGAGATGCATTTGGGTTCGTGGATGCGAGTGCCGGAGGACGATAATCGTTGGTTGACCTATCGTGAAATGGCTCCAAAGCTGGCGGATTACCTGCAGCACATGGGATTCACCCATGTAGAGTTTCTTCCCATCACCGAGCATCCATTTGACGGTTCGTGGGGCTATCAGACTATTGGATATTTTGCTCCGACAAGCCGCTTCGGCAATCCGGATGACTTTCGTTCACTGATCGACACGCTGCACCAGCGCGGGATAGGCGTAATTCTGGATTGGGCTCCAGCGCATTTTCCGCATGACGAACACGGACTGGCTTTCTTTGATGGCACAAACGTCTATGAACACTCCGATCCCCGGCAGGGTCTGCACCCGGATTGGGACACCGCTGTTTTCAATTATGGCCGCCACGAAGTCAGAAACTTCCTCATCAGCAATGCGATGTTCTGGTTTGAACAGTATCATATTGACGCACTCAGGGTAGATGCAGTGGCCTCCATGCTCTATCTTGACTATGGACGCAAAATGGGCGAATGGATACCGAATTACTTCGGAGGCAGAGAGAACCTGGAAGCAGTTGGTTTTTTGAGAGCCCTGAATGAACAAGTTCATGGCGCGTTTCCTGGAACGACTGTGATCGCTGAGGAATCCACCTCGTGGCCCATGGTTTCCAAACCCACTTATATGGGAGGTCTTGGGTTCGGTTTCAAATGGAACATGGGTTGGATGCACGACATGCTGTCCTATATGTCAAAAGACCCTGTGCACCGCTCCTATCATCACAATCTCATTACATTCAGTCTTCTCTATGCATTCACGGAAAACTTTGTTTTGCCGTTCTCCCACGATGAAGTTGTTCACGGCAAGGGATCAATGATCGCAAAGATGTCCGGCGATTATTGGCAGAAATTCGCCAATCTGCGCCTGCTCTATGGGTTTATGTTTGGTCATCCCGGCAAGAAGATGCTTTTTATGGGTAACGAGTTCGGACAGTGGAACGAGTGGAACCATGATATCAGTCTGGATTGGCATTTGCTGCAGTATCCAATTCACTCCGGTTTGCAACGCTGGGTGCGTGACTTAAACACTTTTTATCGCTCGGACCCTGCATTATTTGAAAAGGAATTCGAGCACGACGGCTTTGAATGGATCGACTGTGATGATTACCAAAACAGCATTGTAAGCTTCCTGCGAAGGGGTAGTGACCACAACTGCCCTACTCTATTCGTATGTAATTTCACGCCCGTCCCTCGTTATGACTATCGCTTAGGTGTGCCTAAAGCCGGATATTGGAAAGAGGAATTGAATAGCGATGCAACCTTATATGGAGGCAGTGGCCTGGGAAATGGTGGTGGAGTTACGGCTTCTTCAATTCCTTGCCATGGAAGACCGTATTCCGTTAGTCTTACCCTTCCGCCGCTCTCCGTTGTCATTTTCCGTACCTGACATTCTATGCCCTCCATCCGATTTCTGAATGCAGATGAAAAAGATAAAATACAGGTTATTTAAATACACCGCGCTCCTGCAACAACCTGATCAATTTATCGGCATCTTGTCCTTCGGATGACACGGACCAATGTAATGCAGCATCTGTATTTTGTGGTCTCTGCATTGGGCACAGGCAGATCAGGCCTGCTTGGTTCATCCGATCGGCAATAAGAACAGTGACATCTTGCGGGTATTTAGCTTCCAACACCGTTGACGCGTGACCAAGATCAAATAGTCTTCGTTCTAACTGGGTAGCTAATTCTGCAGCGCTTTCACCGGTGATCCAAATCGTAACTGGATTCTGCCCAAATCGGGCTGAGCGCTCGTCGGCTGTCACCACTCTCGGGACCCCGATATCCTCCGGTAGGCCGGTGATCATGCCAGCGCCGACAGTTACATTCGTAATTTTATCTATCAGAATAAATGACCCTGTTCCTTTGCATCGGGAGTAGGGATCGAATGCTAATGGCGTTGTTAGCGTAACTTCGCAATATGCAATCTTGTTAAGCTCTACTTGGTTCGCTGGAGTCTTTACAAGCGTATTCACGCGAATTCGATGGTGAATGCGAGAGATAGAACCATTCACGATTTTGGTGGTTTGCTTGATGTAATATTGCTTGCCCGGCAGAAGCGGGTCTTCCGCCATCCAGACGATCATTGCGTTAAAGCGGTCGCCGATTAAAGGGATGTTATCAGGGTCCACCAGCATATCGCCGCGGCTGATGTCAATTTCGTCTTCTAACGTAATGGTGATGGCCTGTGGAGGAAAGGCTTCCTCAAGATCGCCATCCATGGTGACAATCTTTTTAATGCGGCTAATTTTCTTGGAGGGAACCGCCATTACGGAATCTCCCGGACGCAATACTCCTGCCGCCATAGTTCCGCTATACCCTCGGAAATCTAAATTGGGGCGGTTCACATACTGAACCGGGAATCGAACATCTCGGAAATTTTCATCCTGCACAACTTCAATTGTTTCCAACAACTGCATGAGCATCTTTCCCTGATGCCAAGGCATGTGGTCGCTTGGATTTACGATGTTATCGCCTTTAAGAGCTGAGATCGGCAGGAAGTAAATATCATGCGCCACTCGCGTGACATTTCCCAGGCTGGTAATAAACATTAAATAATCGTTCCGTATGCGATTAAACACATCTTCGCTATAACCCATGAGATCCATCTTATTCACGGCAACGATGATATGTTTAATTCCTAAAAGCGAAACAATGAAGCTATGTCGCATGGTCTGGATCTGAACGCCATTGCGGGCATCGATCAGAATAATCGCCAGATGGCAGGTGGAAGCCCCAGTGGCCATGTTGCGTGTGTATTGCTCGTGGCCGGGTGTATCCGCGATGATGAATTTCCTTCGAGCAGTTGAGAAATAGCGATATGCGACATCGATCGTGATGCCCTGCTCGCGCTCTGCTTGCAGACCGTCCACTAAAAGCGCCAGATCGATATCATCGCCAGTGGTTCCGAACTTGATGCTGTCTTTCCGAATCGCTGCCAGGTGGTCTTCGTAAATGATTTTGGAGTCGTGCAAAAGTCGGCCAATCAATGTACTTTTGCCATCATCAACGCTGCCGCAGGTGAGAAATCGTAATAATCCCTTACGCTCATGTTGAACCAGATAAGCGTGAATGTCGGAGTGGATCAACTCAGAACGGTGTGACATAGCGGCTGAATCCTAGAAATAACCTTCCTTTTTCTTTTCTTCCATGGAGCCTGCTTGATCGAAATCGATCACTCTGCCTTGTCGTTCCGAATGGGTCGCTAATAGCATTTCCTGAATGATGTCCGGCAGTGTGGTCGCTGTCGATTCCACTGCCCCCGTCAAGGGATAGCATCCCAATGTCCGAAATCGCACCATCTTCATCTCCGGCTTTTCTCCCTGACGCAAAGGCATTCGGTCATCATCTACCATAATCAACACACCATCACGGCTCACCACTGGACGGGGCTTGGCAAAATATAAAGGCACGATGGAAATGTTTTCCAAGTAAATGTATTGCCAAATATCCAGTTCCGTCCAGTTCGATAGAGGGAATACACGAATACTTTCACCCTTGTTGATCTTCCCGTTGTAGAGATTCCACAATTCAGGCCGCTGATTCTTAGGGTCCCAGCGATGGTTTCGATCTCGAAACGAATAAACACGCTCTTTGGCTCGGGATTTCTCTTCTTCCCGACGCGCGCCTCCAAAGGCGGCATCAAATCGGTGCTTGTCGAGTGCCTGCTTGAGCGCCTCGGTTTTCATCACATCTGTGTGCTTCTTGCTTCCATGCGTAAACGGGCCTATCCCTTGCCGCAGGCCCTCTTGGTTAATATGAACAAGCAAATCCAAACCGAGTTCTTTCCTGCGGCGCTCGCGAAACTCGATCATCTCGCGGAATTTCCATGTCGTATCCACATGTAAAAATGGGAACGGGGGCTTGCCCGGATAGAATGCTTTCAGGGCAAGCTGGAGCATGACCGAGGAATCCTTGCCAATGGAATATAGCATGACAGGCCGCTCGAACTCTGCCACCACTTCACGCAGGATGTGAATGCTCTCCGCCTCTAATTCTTTCAGGTGGGTTAATTTTCGTTCAATCATGTTTTGTAAAGAGGATGATCCGAATGATCGGTTTGGGTATGCCTTTGCTTTCAATAGGCTAATAATCCCGCCTTCATCCTAATCATTTATTATAGCGGAATCCAATCAGTAACACAGTAACGGGCGGGCAGGTTCGTAGGGAAGGACTTGGTGCCTATTTAGCCGTCTCAACTCGCACTTGGCATAAGATATTTAGCTCGGTATAGATGACCAGTGAATGCTGTCCTGCCGAGGTTTTCAACAATTGTTGCCATAACGAAAACATTCCCCGAATCCACATAATAGGGCAACGCCACCTCGACGCGATCATCTTTTTTGTACAGTAGTTCGCTTCGAAAATAAAAACCTGCTTCGACAAGCTGATTCACACCCGCAAGATCATCTCCGAATGCGGTGGATCGAATACAAGCCGTTAGACAATCCTTCTTTGATCCTTTTGCTATTTCACATTGAGCACCTTTTGGGACCAGCATGGCCGATGTGACAGGCCATTGTTGAAGCAACGCTCTTGTCCATTCAACAATCTGTTGGCAATTCTTGCAATGATGATCCATTCTTTCCTGAACTTGATATATCCCTGCTTCCACTTTATCCAAACAGGTGAGTTCTAAGCTTTTGCATTTCGAACACTGTAACAAGACTCTGGCTACAGCTCTAGCGGATTCATCCCGACGTGGGAAGCCGATTCCCCAGAATTTTTCCTCCTTGTCCAATAATTCAATGCCGTAAGTTGGACCATCCGGGCAATCGCCCATGAAGCCTACGATACGTGCTTCCGTTTCTTTTTCTGTTTCTGATTGCATACTAGAAACACAGACTGTCGATAATGGGACATGTTCATGATCCAACAATATCCTGGCGCCGTACCTGCTAATAAGCATGGTGCGAGTACGAAACGTGAAGTCCCTGGTCGCAGAGAAAGCCCCTGAAATGCGAATGGGCATCTCCAGGACGATTCTGTCACTCCTTCGATTTGACAATTGATTCATAGCAATTTCCTCTATATTAGATAATCCTATTTCTCCAGTCATTGTATCGGCACTGGAAATAAATCAATTAGTGCTATTTTTCATTGATGTGTACTGCTATGGTTCGCTGTTTTTGACACTGCTCACGCCTCCCGAAACGTTCGAATGTAGTTACCGTGACCCACTTTATATTAGATATCGAGAATGCCATTTAATGTAAAAGTAATTTTGTATTCCTGATATCGCATATTGCAGAACCAATTACAGCTTCCAAAGGAGCAAGCATGTCACTGAAACTTCTTGTGATCGATACCAACGATGCCGCATCTGCGATGATGCGTGAAGCATTTCGTTTAAAGGGTGCGGATGTTCACATGGCTGTCGATGCCGATACCGGACTGGCAATGGCGAACAAAAACCTATTTGATGGAATCTTTATTGGAATGTCGGCAAAAGATTCAAACGGCGTGGAAATTGTTCAGCTTTTGAGACAGTGCTCCTGGAACTTAAAGACACCGATTGTATTGCTAGGGCGCGGCGCAAGAAGCCAGCATTTATCTCAAGCATTGCGAGCAGGCGGGAGTTTTTTTCTGCCGATGCCTCGTGAAAAATCGGGCATTGTGAAAGTCCTCAATTGCACACGCAACATCATGATTGAAGAGCGACGCAGGTATCAGCGAATTTCGCTTCCGATGCCGATTCGCTGCACAGTTGGTGTCAGAGAACTTCCGCATTGTCTGATTAATAATTTGAGTCTGTCCGGCATGCTGTTGCAAGCCGACGGATCGCTCAAAAAAAGAAACGGAGTGGATCTCTACTTCAAACTGGACAATATTAGTCCAAGCATTGAATTAGAAGGAATCGTCGTTCGAGTGGATCCCTTGCACCGAGTCGGGATTCGCTTTGTAGGCATGTCGCCGGACATCCGCGAGCATGTGAAGAAGCGCATATCGAAGGAAGTAGATTCGCTTTAGTAATTAATGCTGCCAGTGCACCTCGGTATGATCGATAGCTCCATCGCGAATTTGGAGAACAATATCGCCACGGGCTCCGACGGCGGGGTCATGAGTCGCGATGATAACCGTTTTTTGGAAATCATGCGCCAATGCAACAAGAAGGTCTGTAAGTATCATAGCGTTCTTACTGTCGAGATTCCCCGTAGGCTCATCGGCAAGAATCAGTAGCGGGTCGTTCACCAGAGCAAGCGCCGATGCGACACGCTGCTGCTCACCACCGCTGAGCTCGTCGGGGCGTTTGAGCGCTTTTTTATCCAGACCTACAAGTTTCAGCAGAGCATGGCCACGCTCGACGCGATCATGGTGCTTCATCCCGAGCACTGTCATGGGTAATTGCATGTTATCTAAAGCGCTGAGGCCTGGGATAAGGTTAAACGCCTGGAACACAAAACCCACTTCCTTCAACCGGTAGTTCGCCAGGTCCCGCTCTAAAATTTCACTATTGAGCTTTCGGTCTCCTACCTGAATAATCCCGGAATCGGATCGATCAATGCCACCGAGAAGATTCAGAAAAGTGCTTTTTCCACAGCCGCTGGGCCCCTGCAAAATGGTCACCATACCTTTCTTGATATCGCAGGTGACGCCATTCAATGCCTGGTGAGTTTCCTCCCCTGCACGATAAGCCTTGACCAGATTCTCGACCTTTATATCTAAACCTTCATGCTTAAATAAACCGTTATGTGATGTCATTAGTCCTTTATCGCTCCGTAATTGCTTCCCGCGCAGTTTTCCTTGCCGGCCACAAACCGAACCCAACGGCAATCGCCGTTAATACCAGAGTAAAAACTAGCACGCTCGCTACTGATGCAAGAGTTAAAACAAGCTTATTTGAAAGAAATCCCGCTACACCTAATACTCGAGGCAGATCCCATACTGCTTGCGACAGGCCGTATCCGGCAATAACGCCTAATAGAATGCCCGTAGCCAATCCCACCAAAACTGGCGCAAGAAACATCGAGATGGATATTCTCAGAAGTGTCGCTACCGGAATGCCGCGTAATCGCAATAAGCCGAAGGTTCGCCGGTCGGCAAGAAAGTTTGCGAAACCTATTGCGCTAACACTCGCCAGAGCCAGAATCAGCCCGCCCAGCATAAAAACCTTCATATTCTCTAGAGCAAGCGATATGAACATATCCTTGCCCACTCGCTGCCGTTCTGCACTTTCCCACCTTGCACCTTGCGGGCGCAAGGGAAGACTCTTTGATAATTCTTCTACAAACTGATCATCCACTTCTCCGGATTTCGTGCGGACAACGAATACCGACCGCGAAGGCAATACATTCAATTTCGCCATTCCGGTTCGGGCATAATCACCGCCAACAATCATACGCGCGTCCGACCGCAACATGTAATTGAGATAATCCACTTCGGCGGTAACGAATCCTTCGCGCTCGGCCACACCCGTGGTTGGCTGGCCCGGCAAAAAAGACAGAACATCGTGGAAGCGGACAGGCACAGGCGCATCACCACCGTAACCCAATATTATTTCGTGATCGAGAGGAATTTCCCGCAATCGCATCAACCCTTGAGAAGCTGCTACCGAAGATTCTGTTAAGCCGCCAATGATGGTACGAAATGGGCGCGTCAGGCCGAGCGTTTCCTCATGGTAAACCGACTGCAAATAATCGTTGGGCAGGTCCACGATATTGATCATCAGTCCGCTTTGGCCTGGAATATAAACACCGGGGATTACATATTGCTGGATTGTCGTAACCGATGACACGCGAGCATTGTTCTGCAAAGCTGCCCGGATGGACGCAATTGGAGCAGCTATTTTCTTTTCATAATCATCCAAAGTGGCAACCTTCGCCTCGCCGTCGGTGAGTTCGGTCATATTGAACTCGAGGTGGAGATCTCCTCCAACCGATGCCTGCACGCCACGCACGACCCTGCCATAAAAAGAGTCGGCAGCGATCTGCGGCAACAGAGTGAGCGCCATTGCTAGAGCAGAGACGAACAAAACAGTGACGACACGCCCGCTACGGAGCGCCATATGCTGCCCTACAAACCAGTGCATGTTGCCGACCAATGGAGCTGTGATCGCGCTCAACCCACGACGTATCCACTTCACTCGCCACGCGAGCAAACCGGTGATTCCGAACAGGAACAGCGGAACGCCAATAAAGTTCAGTGCGCCTTCAATGACAAACATTACCGGCACGAATTTCTCCTGAGAGGCTACTGCCCATCGAGCAAGTATTGAGTAGCCCAAGAGCCAGGAGGCAACCTTATAACCACCGAGCAGAAGAGCCAAAAAGCTCGCAAAGATATAAGCCTTTGATGCGCGAGTTGCCTTCTCCTCCGATCCGGTGCCCAATACACGGGCCATAGCTTCATTCGGAGTCATTTTTCTTACGTACCGCAGTATGGAATAGCCAGATGCTAAGGAAAATACGACGCCTAAAAACACGAAGCCTGCAAAGAAAACAAGTCCTCTCAGAAAAAACATTTGCGATGGTGTCGAGTGGCCTGCCAGACTGTATCCGAGTACGGGAATCCCCGTGCCGATTGCAAGCCCTGCTAAACTGCCGGCGAAGCCCCCCAGCATCAACGCCAGCAACAGCGTACCGGCCACGGCATTCATTGGTATGCCTCTGACCAATGCGAGGCCGATCAATCGGCGTTCATTCCAAACCAGCAGTCCGCTCAAGCTTTTTGCGAGAACCCAGCCGAGCCACAGCAATGGCAGCGCTACCAGCACTGTCACGAGTTGGACGAGCCGGGCAATGCCGCTCATGCGCTCCAATACATTGAGTAAATCGCTATTGACGTATGCAAATGGCGTAAGCCACTGCGCCGTCTCGTGAACGGTTTTAACAAATGGTTGAACTTTGGATAGGCTCTCGTCGAGTTCCCAGGGGGAAACCCATCGAGACCGGTCCAAAGTCAATAAGTGAGTAACCTCAGGGACATAGGGCGGCGGAGCTTCTCCGCCATGAATGCCTTCGTTCGAAAGAAACATATCGCCGAGCTGCTCAGCCATGCGTTTAAACTCATCCATCGGTATGGAAATCACAATTGCTTCTTCTGGCAAGTATGATAGTGATCCTATATCTCGCAGCATCCATTTATTAAATTCCTGCCGTTCAAACTGAACCGGCGGCATAGTTACGGAAGCAGAGAATATCGTTTCCCCACCCCCTATGGGTACGGCATGGTCTCCGGGACTATGTTCATGCACATCATCGTGATCTAAGACTTCCCCAATGGCAGCAATTCGGATGTTGCTACCCGTCCGCACAAGCTTGCTGGCTTCCATCGCTTCAGTCCCGCGGCCACCTCGCTGCGCAGCAACAAGGGCAAGTTGATAGGGGGGTGGAGTTGAATTTTCGCCTGATCCAGGATAAGTGCGGTGTAATTCCGGGGGTAACAAATTCTCCTTAGATGCAGCAACGAAGGCGACCCATCGTACAGGAAACTCAGACTGGTCAATTTCTAGCCGCAGCGGATTAGAGTTGCGAACTCTCAGGAACCCTAGATTCTCAATCCTCTGGATTCCTTCCAGTTTCGTTAAGTCGGCCCGCATTTCCTCGAATCGATGGGCTTCTCCTCGCTGCACGACGGAGATGTCCCATGGCATCCGCTGCAATTGATCCACGATGTAGTTTTCGAGCGCGTACCCTGAAGTCATGTACAAGGACGCCAGAATCGCAACGGAAAGCAAAGAAACCGCGCCGTAAAGGATGAAGACCCTTTTACCTAGTACGCGGAATAAAAACCAATTCATGAAGGATCCTTCTTCCCCTTACTGCTTACCGCTCGGTAATGGCTTCCCGTGGTGATTTACGAGCTGGCCATAAACCAAAGGCTACGGCAATCGCCGTTAGCACCAGCGTGAAAACGATCACGCTCGTTGCTGCAGCAAAGGTCAACACTAATCGATTTGATAGGAAGCCCGCTACTCCCAGCACTCTCGGCAGCTCCCAGACAACTTGCGACAAACCATAGCCCGATATGATGCCGAGCAAAACGCCTATAACCAGCCCACCAAGAACTGGCGTCAGAAACATAGACACCGACAATCTCAATAACATGGGTATTGGCAGGCCGCGCAGCCGGAGCAGACCAAATGTGCGGCGATCCGCCAGATAGTTCGCTACGCCAATGGCGCTGACGCTGGCAAGCGCAAGCAGCAATCCGCCGATCATGAACACCTTCATATTCTCAAGAGCGAGCGAAATGAACATATCCTTGCTCACACGCTTGCTCTCTGCATTTTTCCACCTTACCTCCTGTGGACGAATTGGCAGACTTTCGGCAATATTCATAGCCGTTTGGTCATCCACGTCACCAGACTTAGTGCGCACGATGAACACTGCCTTCGAAGGCAATACGCTTAAACCGGCCAGTCCGGATTTCGCAAAATTCCCTCCAGCGATCATCCGAGCATCCGCTCGCAGCATGTGATTGAGATAGTCCACTTCGGCGGCTCCGAACCCAACCCGTTCCGCGACTCCCGCCGAGGGCTGTCCCGGTAGAAATGAAGTGATATCACGGAATCGCACTGGCACGGGTGAATCGCCGCCATAACCTAGTGTCACATCGCGGTCCAACGGGATTTCGCGCATCCGGAGCAGCCCCTGCGAAGCGGTAACGCCATCTTCAGGAAGCGCATTCACAATTTCATGAAATGGCCGGGAAATTCCAAGCGAATCTTCGTAATACACAGTGTCAATATATTTTTGCGGCACATCCACAAGATTCAGCATGAGTCCGCTTTGGCCGGGAATATAAAACCCAGGAACGATAAATTGCTGTATCGTAGTCACCGATGAAATGCGCGAGTCCTTTTGAAGACCTTCTTGTATGGCAAGCATTGAACTGGTCAACTCATTCTCGTATTCCGAAAGAGGTTTTGTCCTGCTTTCACCGTCTCCGATTTCCGTCATATTAAATTCGATATGCAAATCACCACCGACAGAGGTTTGTACGCCTCTTAACACGCGTCCGTAGAAGGAATCCGCTGCCACCTGGGGCAGCAGAGTCAGCGACATGGCCAGCGCTGCTACAAACAGAACGGTCACAACACGTCCGCTGCGCAAAGCCAAGTGTTGTCCTGCAAACCAGTGCATTCTGCCAACAATTGGTGCAGTAGCAATGCTCAACCCGCTCTGAATCCACTTCACGCGCCAGCGCAACAGCCCAGTCAAACCGAAAAGGAAAAGTGGAACGCCTGCAAAGTTAAGAATGTTTTCGCTGATTGGATAGATTCGTGCAAGTGATTCAATATTCTGTAGCAAACCCGCGGCAAGCGGCACTCCCGCGATCCAGGATGCGATTTTGTAGCCGCCCAGCGCTAAAGCGATTAGACTAACGGTAATGTAGCTGAAGGTCACGCGAGAAGCGTGCGCTTCACTGTCCGCCTCACTGACTCGCGCCATAGCCTCACGGGGAGTCAGCTTCCGCACGTATCGAAGAATGCCGAAACCCGACAGCAGGGCAAACACACCGCCAAGCACGACAAACCCAATGGCGAATGCGAAACCGCGCAGAAAGAAACCAGCAGAAGGAGTCGTGTGTCCGGAGAGATTATAAAAAAGCACAGGTATAGCAGTGCCTCCGGCCAATCCGACAAAACCCCCTAAAATGCCTCCAGCTAATAATGCGAACAGTAACGTGGAACTCAATATAGTGACGGGAATACCGCGAATTAATGCGAGCCCAATCTTGCGCCGTTCGTTCAAAACCAGCAGACTACTCATATTCCTCGCCAGCACCCAGCCAAGCCACAGCAACGGGAGCGCAACAAGCAATGTTACAAGCTGAACCAGCCGCTGAGTTTTCGTCATGAGTGCCAGCACGCTCTGCAGCTCGCTGCTGACGTACGAAAACGGAGTCATCCATTGCGCTGTATCGTGCACCTTGGTTACGAATGGCTCCACTTTCGCCAGGCTTGCCTCAAGGTCCCAGGGGGAAACCCACTGTGATCTATCAAGTGCAATTAAATGGGTGATTTCCGGAATATAAGGATTGAGTGAATCACCACGGGAACCCTGTGCTGTTTCAAACAAAATGGCAAACTGACTAGCGAGTTTTGTAAAGACATCCATCGGTACCGTAATGATCAACGCATCATCCGGCAGGTAAGAAACTGATCCGATGTTTCTCAACATCCACTTGTTAAATTCCTGGCGCTCCAATTCAGCGGGGGGCATCGTAACTTGCGCTTGGAATAATGATTCACCTTCTCCAGGATGTACGGTCCATTCTTCCTGATGCTCGTCGGCATCGGCGTGCAACTCCTCTTCTTCGTGAGGCTCCTCGTCAACCAATGCCAGCCGCACCGTGCTGCCAGTTGTAAAACGTCTGGTCGCGGCGGATGCTTCTTCTCTGCCGCCGCGTTGCGCTGAAACAAGAGCCGCCTGGTAGGATGGCGGAGCAGCTTCATTGCTATTGTTTCCGAGCGTCCGGCGCAATTCCGGCGGAAGTATATCCGGTTGTGACGTTCCGACAAACCCGATCCACTTCACGGGAAATCCAGCCTGGTCAATTTCCAGTTGGACAAGAGGCCCAATCTCTACCCTCAGTAGACCAAAGCTCTCAATACGCTCAATGTCTTCCAGTTCTGCGATCTGATCTCGCATCTCTACGAATCGACTTGTATCGCCCCGCTGCAATACGGCAATGTCCCACGGCATCCGTTCCAACTGATCCGTTATGTACCCTTCGATGGCATATCCAGAGGTCATATAAAGCGATGCCAGAATTGCAACCGTGAGCATGGAGACGGCCCCATACAAGAAGCAAACCCTTTTGGCAAAAACCCGGAACAGGAACCAGCGCATCGCACGAACCTCGAATTTAAGATTGCTATCGTCTGAACGAAATAGTCATTTTGGTGAGATCGAAATGTCTGGAATCCCCTTCCTGCCATTCCTGACATTCGATCATTTTCAGGAGTGCTTTCGACTCACTCTATCGTAAAGGTTTGTATCTAGCTTTGACCTCAGAGTCCTAGCCTTATAAATATAGCTGAACACACGCCCATTACAATTTTTAGCTACAACGCCAGCCTTGTGCTCGTGCTACTGGGCTGACCGGCTCCCGGGTGTAAGCGCGTAATCAGAACCAAAATACTCGTACGTGCCCGCCTGGATTTTGGCCCATTCTTTCATAATGTGCCCCCAAGGGTCCGCAGCGTACTCTTTTTCATAATCACCAGGCGCGTTGATCCCCGGAATCTCAGGTATCCATTCATAGCGCAACAGCAAATTCGGATCACCGTATTTTGAAGCTAATGCCCGAACCTCCGGGTCGCTGAGCGGCGCTAAGATGCCTTTGTCCGTCATCGTGATCCATTCGCCAGTATCGGCCAGCTTGTAACGGACCGTGGGGAAATATACATGCATATGCATGGTGTGCTTCAACGGCAATCCGTTTGTATTCGCATAAGCAACATCTTTGGGGTCCATGCGGCGCGACGCCGGATGCGAATAGGAAAAATGCTGGACTCCGGCGCGATTCCGTTCCGCCATATTCGCCCAGGTTTGTGTTCCGTTTTTTAGATATTCCACGTCACGAACTGCTTTTGGATTCGTTCCAAACCCATCCTGCATGAGGTACCAATAACCAGGCTCTGGGGCCGTCGGAAACTGAACATCCCTGAATTTCGGATGAGCCATCAGCATACGGAAAATGTCTCCGGTTTTGCCTCCTCCCTCGACACGAATCACCCGTCCTTTCTCGCTGAGATGCACGGTCATAGTCGGCTGGAACCCGGTATGGTTTGCCCCGGCGCGAATCACGCCTTTTTTCCAAGTTGCCTCGACCACTGGAGGATAGACATTCAAATGCCCTTCAATGCCCGTCTGCTCCGCCCAAAACTTGGTCTGCTCAGGGGTCAGCACCCAATGCAGATCAGTTCCTTCCGGGTCCGTAAATGTACCTTCCGCTACGTGCGGGATCGGCGCAACGATGCGATCGTCTATCAAATTCCACACATCGCCGGGGAAACCTGCAAATTTGCTCAGCAGTTCCTGCGGAGATTCGTAAATCCAGTTACCCAACTGAATTTTGTCTTTATGGCGTGGACCCGCAGCATTCGCGGCAGCGCCTCTGCCACCGATGCCGGCAAAATAAAATTTAATTTCCGGATGCTTGTCGAAGTAAGCCCCGATATTCGGCCAGATAAAGTAGTCGGACAACTGCTTGCCAAATTCCTTCTTAAGACTCTCCGGCAGAAATTCCATATACGCTGGCTCGAAAACGCCGATTTCTTTCCATCCATCTTTGCCGTGAACGAGGTTAGTCTTTCCCCATTCTTTATATTCCGCTTCTGTCAGTCCTGTGAGTGTCCATGGTGGAATCGCCACAGCGGTGACGCCGCGCTCTGCCCACGCTGCTTTTACTGCCTCCCATACCTGAGGATCCTGCGCCCATTGCAGAAATATGTGGACAGTTTGGCCCCGTTGCAGCTTGCCAAAAGGCGCCCGGCCATAGACCTGACGCACGGCAATACGAGCTGCTTCCAACAATCGCTGCTTGCTCGGTTTTACCAAATAGCGCGGGTAGACCGGTTTCGGATATTGACCCTGTCGTGTGCCCTGCGCTTGCGCCAGATCCATTAATCCCGTACCGAACAGGACCATTGCCCCGATCCACAGACCAACGACAAGTTTGAGTCGCATCATAGTTCCTCCTGGGTTAGAAACCGATTCCATTTAGAAACAGTATCAAAATTCTTTATCGCTCATTATGGCGTCCCGGAACGCGACGCATAATCATCCACATAATATTCGTATGTGCCGGCCTGAATCTTGGCCCACTCTTTCATTAAATAACCCCACGGATCTTTTCCATAATCGCGTTCGTGTTCACCCGCAACGTTTACTCCCGGAATGGCTGGGATCCACTCGTAGCGGAACAAATCTTTAGGGTCTCCATACTTCGCTGCAAGCGCCCGGACCTCAGGATCATCAAATGCCTTCAGCCAGCCTTTGTCCGACACCGTGATCCATTCTCCAGTGTCCGCCAGTTTCCAGCGCACCGTTGAGAAGAAAGTATGCATGTGCATCGTGTGCTTTAGGGGAAGCCCTTCGGCGTTCGCATAGGCTTCGTCTTTTGGATTCTCCTCCTTCGCCGGATGACTGTAAGAGAAGTGTTGCACGCCAGCGCGATTGCGCTCGGACATGTTGGACCAGGTCTGGCTTCCATTAATTAAATGGTCCATATCGCGAACCGCTTTTGGATTGGTCCCGAAACCATCGGCATTCAAATACCAATAGCCTGGCACGGTCGTCGATGGGAATTTTGCGTTCTTAAATTTTGGATGTTCGACAAGCGTGCGGAACAGATCGCCGGTCCGTCCTCCACCTTCGACGCGCATAACTCTTCCATGCTCGTCGATAAACACCTTCATGAATTCCTGATATCCAGTATGGTTCGATGCAGCAGCAACCACTCCGCCTGGTTTCCACGTTGCCCGGGGAGGAGAGGGATATACCGACAAATGCCCTGGATTCCAGTTTGATTCTGCCCACCGCTTCGTTTCCTCAGGCGTCAAGGTCCAGTGCAAATTCGTGCCCTCGGCGTCCGTGAATGTACCCTCGGAAACATGCGCCTTCGGTGCATCCACTCTGTCGTCAACCAGACTCCATACATCGCCGGGAAACGCCGCAAATTTGCTCAATAGTTCGTTTTCAGTTTCTAAAACCCAGTTACCCACAAACTTGTTTTGATGCTTGCCTGCTGCTGATCGCGTATTCCCCCGTCCGCCAATGCCCATGAAATATCGTTCGATTTCAGGATGTTTATCCAGATACGACTCGACGTTTTTTAGCAGAAAATACAACGAGAGTGGCTTCCCAAAGGTTTTTTGTACATCTGCGGAAAAGAATTGTATGTAGTCAGGTTCAAAATACCCCAATTCTTTCCATCCTTCTTTTCCGTAGATCAGGTTTGATTTAGCCCATTGATTGAAATCCGTCTCGGTCATGCCGGGCAGCTCCCAGGCTCTGACCGCAAACGCCTTCACCCCACGCTCCGCCCAGGCTTGCTTGACAGCCTCCCATACAGCCATATCCTGCTGATGCTCCAGAAAGGCGTGCACGGTTTGGCCGCTCTGTATTTTGCCCAATGGCGATCTTCCATAAACCTGGCGTACAGCTATCCGCGCTGCCTGCAACATCCGATCCTTGCTTGGTTTCACAAGGTATCGCGGATATGCAGGCCGCGGATACTGTTCTCTTGCCTGAGTTTGTGCCATGAGACTAACGCCCGACGCAAGTAAGGACGTCAGCAGCACGGCTTTTACAGCCCAAATGCTGCCCGATTTTCGAGTACGAAGTATCATGATGCTCTCCTTACGGTTAAGGATGTACTTTCAAATTAATCCAGTTCAGGGCAATTGATTTTACTGTTGAGAGCCTGCCTTCATGGCATAGTCTTCGCCGTAATATTCATACGTGCCTGCCTGAATTTTCGCCCATTGCTTTATGATGTAGCCCCACGGA